>OJBP01000101.1_pt1 | contig 55770 bp, 49 predicted proteins | sample 1590691 | NCBI WGS metagenome assembly OJBP01 (sample SAMN05416848, study PRJEB24817) | seawater metagenome | isolation source: Sea water | place: Canada:Atlantic | collected 2013-07 | reverse complement strand
CTTCTTGGTTATTTTGGTTCTTCCTTTACGTACTAATTGTGAAATTGTTGGCATAATTTCTTTCTACCTAATTGTTAATTTTCTTAATCTACCCAAATTTAGGGTTTGCAAAAGTAAGAATAATTTACTAACCATCAAACCCACTTTCATTAAAATTTAGAAAAAGTTCTGAATACCAAAAAACTAACATACTTTCGTAATCCTAAATTCGTTTAAAAACAACACTAAAAATATCACTTGAAACTACTCTATCTATTTTTAATTATTTGCTTGGTGAGACAAAATATGTCTGCACAAAAAAATGATGCAAGAATACAATTAGAAATACAAAGTAATCTTCCATCAGAGTCTGCTATTCTGGATAACACAAATTACAAGACTACATTTAAAGATAAACAGTCTGCACTAGATGAACTCCAAAACCTAAACACGCAATTACAAAATTTAGGGCACCTAGACAGCACTTATAAGTTAACTACAAAAAACGACACCTTATATATTGCCACGTTCCTTCTGGACAAATCCTACCCATACATAACTTTAAAAATCAAAAAAAACAAAGACCTCGAGAGTTATATAACACAGACAGGATATAGAATTAAAAATGACAGCATAACTATAGAGACCGCTTTCGCGAAAGCGTACTTAAAAAAATTAAGCTCCATAGCATCAAACAACGGAAATCCTTTTGCTACATTTCAAATAGCCAACATCACCAAAACAACACAACACAATCTTGAAGGAACACTCAAGTATTCTTTTGAAAACAGAAGAACAATTGATAAAATCGAAATTGAAGGATACACTAATGTCCCGAAAAGCTTTCTCAAACATAGCGTCAAATTAAAGGAAGGCGAAATATTTAACCGTGAGAAACTCAATAAACAGAGCAAGGAACTATCGTCTCTTCCTTTTGTAAATCAAACTAAAACCCCGCAAGTACTTTTTAATCCAGACAGCACAACAGTTTACCTTTATTTAGAACGTAAAAATGTCAATAAATTTGATGGCTTTCTAGGTTTTGCAAATGAGGAAGACAACTCTTTTAGCTTAAATGGGTATCTCGACCTACTCCTTACAAACAACTTTAATTATGGAGAAACATTCATTTTAAATTACAAAGCAGATGGAGGCGATCAATCGCAGCTCCATTTAAAGACCAAACTACCTTACCTTTTCAAAAGTCCACTAGGAATTGAAGCATCCCTCAACCTCTTTAGGAAAGACAGCACATTTTCCACAACACAACAGTCCCTAGATTTAGTTTATCAACTAAATCAAAAAAACCACCTTACACTAGGATACGAATCTGAACAATCAGAAAATCTTAACGACAACACCATTACTCAACTTCTAAATCTTGAAGACTTCACCTCTAAAAGACTAACAACATCATTTACACACCAAAATCTATCTACTGATTTATTTTTTCCAACAAAAAGACGATTATATTTTAGAGCTGCTTTTGGAAATAGAGAAATCACAGAAAACTTAGACAAACAAATATCTCTTACTGCTATACTAGAAAATGAATTTACTTTAAGTGACAAACATTCCATATTTGCAAAAAATACCACACAATATTTAATCTCTAACAATTTCTTAACAAACGAACTTTATCGTTTTGGCGGAATTTTAACTCTTAGAGGATTTGAAGAAAATAGCCTTTTAGCAAACCTATACAACACCCTAAATACAGAGTACAGATACAAACTAAACGAAGGCATCTACATCAACTCAATTTTAGACCTTGGGTACCTCGAAAATCGCATTGAGAAAACAAAGCAAACACTCTACAGTTTTGGCTTAGGTACTGGCATTCAGACCAAAGCAGGAATACTAAAATTAAACATTGCAAACGGTCTATTTGATAATCAAGAGTTTAGGTTTTCAGACACTAAACTTCACGTAATTTTGGAAGTGAGTTTCTAAAAAAAAGAAGGAAAACTGATTGACATTTATGCAATAGATAATTCTAATCAAAGGTTATTAGGTTAAATTTTTACCTTCAATTTCACAAACCTAAGTTAACAATAAGTTAAAGTTAAATTATCTTAATTTTTTTAACAACAAAGTTTGTGATTCAAATAATCTTATTACAGATTTTTGCTATAAATAAACAAATTTTTTTATGAAAACACTTTTACAAAAAGTACTTGTTCTTTGTACTATTTTAAGTGCCTCCGCCCTGTTTGCACAGGGTCGTATCATTACGGGTACGGTAACTGAGGCTAATGGACCACTTCCAGGTGCGACAGTGGTAATTAAAGGTACCTCTACAGGTACTCAAACAGATTTTGATGGAAACTTTTCTATTGAAGCAGCATCAAGTGATGTTCTTTCTTTTAGTTACGTTGGTTTCAAAACTCTAGACATCCAAGTTGGTAATCAAAACTCAATTAATGCCACTCTTGAAGCTGACAATTCACTAGCAGAAGTTGTTATTACAGGTTATGGAAGTCGCTCTAGAGATTTATCTACAGCAGCTACAACAACCGTAAGTGCTGGATCAATTGAAGATTTTGTACCATCTACGAGTGTAGATAACATTCTTCAAGGTAAAGCTGCCGGAGTACAGGTAACTGCTGCAAATGGACAACCAGGTCAAACTGCATTTGTACAGATTCGTGGAGTAGGTTCGATTAATGCTGCAACAACACCATTATATGTAATTGATGGAGCCCCTATTGAGGCTGAGTTTGTTAATAACATCAACCCAAACGATATCGAAACCCTTACTATACTTAAAGATGCTGCTACAGTATCTAAATATGGTTCTAGAGGAGCAAACGGAGTAATCTTGATTACTACAAAAAGAGGTAGAAGTAAAGATGCTAAGTTTGTATTTAGATCTTCTATTGGAACTAGTGAGAGAATTGCAGATCCATTTGATTTAATGAATGCATCTCAAAAATTAGAACTTGAGAGACAATATGCTGCACTAGGTGTACCTCAGGCTCAAGGACTTCCAGGAGCAACATCATCACCTGAAGAATTAGCTAGATTAATTGGAAATGACACCAATTGGGAAGACGCACTTTTAAGAAAAGGTTACATTCAATCTAACTCTCTTGCTATATCAGGAGCTGATGAGAAAATCAACTACTTCTTGTCTCTTGGATATGACAAAAACACAGGTATTATTGATCGTATTGATGGTTTTGAAAGAATCTCAGCCCGTTTAAATACAACTTATGAAGCTAGAGATTGGCTTACAGTGGGAACTAATATTTCTGCGTCTAGAAGTACTACAGATTTACCAAGAGACCGTAACAACGTTCAAAATCCTTTCAGATTTTTATATGACGCAAATCCTTATGAAACTCTATTCTTAAGAGATGGAAACAATGAAATAGTTACAAACGCAGATGGTGAACCTCAATTCAACCCTACAACTTCAGGATTCCCAGTTGCACAGGCTCTACAAACTGAACCTGAAACTAACACAAACTTCTTGCTTGTTGCTAATATTTTTGCCGACCTAAAATTTTCTGATAAATTTTCAAACAGATTTGCAGTAGGTACAACTACTAACAGAGGTAGAACAGTAGCTAGATCTATTGCTGGCGGAACGCTAGACCCTATTGTAGGTGATTCAAACTTCCCTGGTACTCAAAGAGAGTCACTTAATGTAGATTTCCAATATAACGTAAGTAACGTATTTGGATATAAAGATACATTTGGAGAGAAGCACAATATTAGTGCTGATGTACTTTTAGAATACAATGAAAGAATCTTTACTCGTACTAACGTATCAGGTAGAGGATTCCCTTCAGCGGATATTCCTTTCTTAGATGTAGCCGCTGATTTTAGTGATGGTGGGTCGACTGAGGTTCGTAACAGTTTATTCTCACAAGGACTATTTGTTGATTATGATTATGACGGTAAATACCTTGTATCTGCATCGGTAAGAAACGATGCGTCATCTCGTTTTGGTCCTGAAAATCAAAATGCGATTTTCTACAGTGGAAGTGCTGCTTGGAATATTGCTAAAGAAGATTTTATGGAAGGAAGTATTTTTAACGACCTTAAACTAAGAGCTTCTTATGGTAGTTCAGGTAATCAAAACATAGGTAACAACCAATTTGTTAACCTTATCGGTTTTGGAACATACAATGGAAATAGCTCTGCAGTACCAGGTGGTATAGCAAATCCAGACATTAAGTGGGAACAACAATTTCTTGCTGATATCGGAGTTGAATTTGGTCTATTTAACAACCGCATTAGTGGTGTTGTAGATTACTACGTAAAGACTTCTGAAGACCTTCTTCTAAATAGACCTATTTCAGGACTTGTAGGTGATGGAAACAATGGAATTTTATCTAACATTGGTAAAATTGAAAACTCTGGATTAGAAGTTGCCTTAAACTTTGACGCAATCAAAACAGAAGACTGGAGAGTGTCATTAGGAGGAAACATTGCCTTCCTTGACAATGAAGTTAAAGAACTCGTAGATGGTGAAGACATCAATAATGGAAATACAATTTTACGTGTAGGTGAAGAAATCAATACTTTCTTTTTAGTTGAATACGCCGGAGTTAATCCAGGTAACGGTGAGCCCCTATACTTAACGGCAGATGGTGATGTAACAAACCAATATAGTGCTGACTTTGCTAAGACTCTAGAAGGTAAATCTCCACTTGCAAACATAGAAGGAGGTTTTTACGGAAATATACGTTACAAAGGCTTTGGTCTTCGTGGTGATTTTGTTTTCAAAGCTGGAAACTACATCCAAAACTTCCAAAGATCTGCAGGTGTCCAAATCGGTAATATCGATTCTAACCAAAGAGTTGAAGCATTCAATTACTGGCAACAACCAGGAGATCAAAATGTTCTTCCTAACCCATTATATGAAGCAACAGCTGATCAAACCTCTACTAGATTCTTAGAGAAAGGTGATTATGTAAGACTAAGAACATTAACTCTTTCTTACGACATCCCTAGTAAACTACTCGACAGAACAGGTCTTTCTTCAGTAAGGATTTATGGAACTGGACAAAACTTATTAACTTTTACTGACTACGAAGGAGATCCGGAAATTGGAATTGGTTCTGCTGAAAATAGCGGCCCTGGCGATGCTGGATTTGTAGCTGGACAGTTTTCTTTATTCAGTTACCCACAAACTAAGTCACTTACATTTGGTGTTGACATCGGATTTTAAAATAAAATAAAATATGAAAACAATAAAAACTTTTATTACGATTTTCATCATGACCCTAGGACTTACGTCTTGTGATGATGAATTAGATATAGCACCCTTTACACAAGGAGATGCAGATACTTTTTATAATAGTGTAAATAATTTTGAGGTAGCTATTAATGGAATGTACAGTTCATTCTTTAATTATTACTCAAATGGGTCTGGAGTTCAAGGACTTCCAGATATTTTATCAGACAATGCAATTATTGCTAGAACTGGAAGAGGATCAAACCAGGTTTTTTCTGACTTCACTTACGGAGCAAATAATGGTGGTTACATCACTAGTGTTTTTAATGGTGCATATACGACGATTCGTAGAGCAAACTTAATCATATCTCAAATTGAGAATATTGATGGTGAGGCAGAAAGAGATAATATTCTTGGACAAGCCCTTGCAGGTAGAGCATTTGCTCACCTAGATCTAGTGCGTACTTATGGAAAAATACCTACACAAAGTGCAGATGCGAACGCATCGCTTGGTATTACTTACATAAAAGAACCTATTGATGCGTTAAGTCAATTATCTAGAGAAACCGTAGCTAGTAATTATGAGAACATAATTGCTGACCTTACTGATGCACTAGACCTTATTGATGAGACAACTCTTGTTGATGAAGATAAAGTAGAAGGAGCTTTCAATAAAAACTCTGTAAGAGGGATGTTAAGTAGAGTATACCTATATACTGGAAATAATCAAGCTGTTATTGATATTGTAGATGAAATCACAGCACCTCTAGCTACTAGAATTGAAATACCAGGTGTTTACACAGACTCAAATGACGCAGGTTTACTTGTAGAGTTTGCTGTAAACACAGCTTCTGAAAGTAATTTTAATAACGTTGGTGTAATTTACAGTCAAACTATTGATGGTTCTACAGTTTCAGAATTTGCTGTTGATTTTGGACTATTTAATTCTTTACAATTTTCGGATGTCCGCACGAATATTATAACATTCGCAGCTGAAAATGAAGGAAATGACTACAACGCAATTAATAAGTTCATTGGAGAAACTGAGCAAGTGAATGGTCGTGTTGATATCAAAGCGTTAAGAGTAGCAGAAGCTATTTTAAACAAAGCTGAAGCTCAATTTGAGTTAGGTCTAGAAGGCGACGCCCTTCAAACTTTAGATTTACTAAGAGCGCAGAGATTCTCACCATTTACTATAGGAACTGAAACTGGACAAGATCTTGAGGATGCTATCCAGACAAATAGAAGAATTGAACTTGCTTTTGAAGGTCACCGTTTTTATGATTTAAAAAGACGTGGTGACGCTATCGAAAGAGGAACGTTTGGAGACTTAGCAAATGGAACAGGAACACCAAACACAACACAAACTTTAGAAGCTGGTAACTTTAGATTCCAACTTCCTATTCCTCAAGCTGAGATCAATGTTAATCCAAATTACACTCAAAACGAGGGTTACTAATCTTAAAACATATTTATATTATGAATAAATTAAAATATATCGCCGCTAGTTTACTAGTAGGATTTATGACTCTTACTTCATGTGAGGACGCAGAAATCCCTCAAGTAGATGCTCAAAATGGTAGAGCAATTGCTGGGTTTAGTGGAGCTACTGCAACTCCTACAATAGTATTTAATCCCGCAGTAGAAACAACCAAAACTTTTACAGTTGGAGTTTCAACGGTAACATCTTCAGATCGATCGGTGCAAATATCGGTTGACGCAGATGCAACAACTTTATCACAAGAACTATATACCGTGAGCGCGTTAAGTCTTGTTATTCCTGCTGGTGAATTTACTGTGGATTTCACAGTTACTACATTAGGATCACCAAACTTACCTGCTTTAACTGATGTTATTGTATTGAATCTTGATTCTGTAGAAGGAGCTGAGATTCTAACTGAAAGTGAGGATCGCTTAACTTTAGGTTTAGCAATAGAATGTCCTTCTGTTGATCTTTCTCAAGTTATTGGCTCTGCTGTAACATTAGAAAACCCTCTTCTTGAAGCTTTCAATGTGCCAGCTACCTTTTCAGATCTTAGAACTGTAATAGCTGGACCAGAAGATAACCAGATTACTATTCTTGGAGGAATTTCACCAGATGTTGGTGGAACTGATACAGTTCTCACTATTGATCTTGATACTGGATTTGTAATATCAGACCAATCAAGTGACGGCGGGGTTTCATTTGAAAATGGAGATACACCTATACCTACCACTAAAATTTCAGGAAGAGTTCTAACATGTATTAATCAAATTATTATAAATATTGATAATGATAACTTTGGACCACCATTTAATTCCTTGAGATTAAAACTACAGGTTCAACCGTAATTCTCTTATTACATAACCGCTTAATCTAGATTAAGGGTTGAAAATTAAAAGGCTATCTAATTCTTTAGATAGCCTTTTTTTTATTTGTAGCAAAATGCTTTCGCGAAAGCAGAAAATGAAATGCATTAACAACTCAACAACACATTAAATAGGTATTATGTATACTAATATTAGATAGATAGGCGTAAAATTTTTAAACATTAGACGTCAATTCTTAAGTCACCCTTACATTGAATATAAGACTCAAAAATTAAAATAAAAATAAAAATCAACGTTAAACAAAACTTATTAATAATTTAACAAGTGTTAAATTTTGTGATTTTAAATTTCTCATTAACAGTTTCTTAAGTATTCATATGTTAAACAATATGATTAAAATAAGTAATTTTGTTAAGGATCTGCCAATTTCGTTAAAAAAACACTAATTAGACTTCTTTATGACTTAATTTGAAACGGCTAATTCAAATAATTTATAAAAATGAAAACAAAGTTTAGTGGAATTTTAACGCTATTACTAGCGTTTGTAGTGCAAGTTTCCTTTGCACAGACAACAGTTTCCGGAACTGTTACCGAAGAAAATGGTCCTTTGCCTGGTGCAAATGTCATTATTAAGGGAACATCAACCGGAACCCAAACAGATTTTGATGGTAACTACTCAATTCAAGCAAGTGCAACAGATGTACTTGTTTTTAGTTTTGTAGGTTTTACTACAAAAGAAATTACAGTAGGTGGTCAAACAACTATCAATATAGGTTTGGCTGCAGACAATGCACTTGAAGAAGTGATTGTAACTGCACAAGGTATTAAAAGAGAAAAGAAAGCTCTTGGATATGCAGTAACTACATTAGGTGCTGAAACTATTGAATCGAAACCTGATGCCGATGTCGTAAGGCAACTTAACGGTAAAGTGGCGGGTGTTCAGATAACAAGTACTTCTGGTGCCGCAGGATCTGGAACAAATTTTATCATTAGAAGTAAATCATCTATTAATGGTAATAATCAACCTCTTTTCATTGTTGATGGTGTTCCTTTCGACGCTGGAACTAATAGTAACGGCGCAGGATTCGGAGACGGTGGTACTACATCCTCAAGTAGGTTTTTGGATTTAGACCCTAATAATATCGAGTCTCTGAGCGTTTTAAAAGGTTTAAGTGCCTCTGTACTCTATGGTCAGCGCGGGAGAAATGGTGTTGTATTAATTACAACTAAAACTGGAAGCTCTACAATTGCTGATAAGAAATTTGAGGTATCTGTATCTCAAACTACCTACGCAACTTCAATATCAAACCTTCCAGATTTTCAAAATCAGTATGGACAGGGAGCTGATAATATTTTCAATCCAGCTTTTGTTGGTAACTGGGGAGCAAACTTTAATAGTCTAGATCAAGTACCTCACCCTTACAATGCGGAGGAAAATGGTAACTTTGCTTTTCCAGACGTTTTCCCAGAATTCCAAGGTTTATTCGTAGACTATAAACCAGCGAATGCTGCAGAAGATTTCTTTAGAACTGGTTTTGGTTTATCAACGAGTGTGAATGTTTCGAAATCTACTGATAAAGTATCTTACAATACAAGTTTTGGATATACTGATGAAGATGGTTACATTCCAGGAAACAATTTGAGAAGATATAACTTTGGTTTAGGAGGTAGAGCTCAGCTTACAAATAAATTAACTTTTGACGGATCTATTTTAGTATCTAATAACTTAATAACAACACCTCCAATTGGTGCAAATAACGCTGGTGGGGCATTGTCTATTTTTGAAAGAACGTTATTTGTCCCTCGTCAGATCGACTTAGCAAGTTTACCATTCCAACATCCTGTAACTGGGGAGAATGTTTACTACAGAACTGATCAAAATAATCCATATTGGTTAGTTAATAATGCTCGAGACACAAATCGTACAGATAGAGCTTTCATTTCTACTGGTATTAATTATGCTTTCACTGATAATATTGCCCTTAATTATCGTTTAGGCCTTGATACTTATAATGATTATCAAGAACGTCGCGTAAACAAAGGGGCTGTTGGTGACGCTACTTACCAGCAGGGTTATTTAAGACAGATTCAGTCAAGAAACCGTATATTTAATCAAAATGTAAGTTTGACATTTTCGAATATCGCAATATCTGATGCCATTGGTTTAGAAGCTTCGGTTGGGGCGGAATTCAGAAATGATAGAAACAATACTTTCGGAACTTCTAGTACAGATCAAATCGTATTTGATGTATTTACTACAAGAAACTTTGCTACGCAAAATAATAATGATCCGTTTGTAGGTAATTTAGATTTTGAAAGTGAACAAAACGTTTTAGGAGCTTATGCTAATGTAAGTTTAGATTTCAAAAACCAAGTATTTGTTAACCTAACAGCAAGAAATGATTGGGGTTCTACACTTGAAGAAGATAATAGATCAATTCTTTATCCTGGAGCTTCTTTAAGCTGGATACCTACATCTACATTTACAGGGTTAAGAGCTGGTGCTTTAGATTTTTTAAAACTTAGAGCAAGTTACGGTAGTTCTGCCCGTTTCCCTGGACCTTTTAACACAAGAGCGATACTTCTTTCAACTGCACAGGCATTTAATGCGCCACTAGTTGGAAATATTAGTACCAATAGTCTTGCTAATGTTAGGCCTAATCCAGACCTAGATGCGGAGCTTCAGAGTGAGGTTGAACTTGGTGTTGAAGCCAATTTCTTTAGTAATAGAATTAGTTTAGATGCAACAGTATATGCGAGAAGAGCAGAAGATCAGATCCTAAACCAAAGTTTATCACCTTCAACTGGCTTTACTAGTACGCTGATAAATGCCGGAACACTTGAAACCGAAGGTATCGAGATAGCTCTAAACTTAGTTCCTCTTCGTTCTCAAAATGGTAATTTTGAATATAGCATTAACAACATATTTGATGCTTATGAAACTACTGTTACCGATTTACCTGTAGAGAACATTAATTTTGCTGGATTTACTACACTAGGTAACTTTGCGATTAATGATCAACCACTAGGTGTTATACAGGGATCTGCAGCTGCCAGGGATGATGAAGGTAACCTCCTGATAAATCCTACAAGTGGCGCTATATTCAATACTGTTGATGATTTTAATCAAGACATTGAAATAATTGGAGATCCTAATCCAGATTTTAGATTGACGTCGATTCATTCTATCAGATATAAAGGGCTCACACTAAGCGGTCAATTTGAGTATGTTCAAGGTGGAGATATATTTTCTCAAACAGCTACTCAATTATTACGACGTGGTGTTACAACTGCTAATTCGGGAGGACGTGAAAACACATATGTCATACCTGGAGTTTTAGCAGATCCTGCAACTGGAAATCCAATATTAGATGCAAATGGGAATAAAATCCCTAATAACATCCAGATAGGAGCAAATGACCTATTTTTCTTAAACGTTGTTGATCCTGCTAGTCAAGGTATTTACGATGGCACGCACTTTAGAATTAGAGAGGTTTCTCTTGGCTATGATATCCCAAAAAAGTTTTTAGAAAAGACACCTTTTGGTAAATTATCATTAACTGCTAGTGGACAAAACTTATTTGTAAAAGCGTTTAATTTCCCAGATGCAATTAATTTTGATCCAGAGCAATTAAGTACTGGAGTTGGTAATGGTCAAGGATTAGATTTCCAAACTGGACCAACAACAAAACGTTTTGCTCTAGCAATTAAAGCAACTTTTTAAAAAAAGAACAATGAAATATATAAAATTTAAAATTTCGGCAATGATAGCAATATTTGCTCTCACATTCATTGCCTGTGAATCTACAGAATTGGATTTAACGACAGATCCAAACAACTTAAGTGTAGATGATGCTGACCCTAATTTCGTATTAAACAGTGTACTTCTAAATTTCACAAGTATATGGAATGGCTTTAACGGTCCTTCTAGAGATATAACTCGTATGGAGAATTTGTTCTCTACATATGGTTCAGTTGTTAATACTAGTAATTTAGATGGAGCTGGTGGTGAATATGCTACTAGTTATAGAAATTTTGCCAACGTCGCTCTTTTAGAAGAGATCAATGATGGCGGTGGTGATATACCTTTACACGTTGGAATTGCTAAGACCGTTCAAGCTTTTAACTTATTTTTATTAGTTGATTATTTGAATGACGTGCCTCTTTCAGAAGCAAATAACCCTGATATAAATGAACCAGCTGTAGATTCTGGTGAAGTAATTTACCAAGAGGCTATAGCGCTAATTGATGATGCACAATCTTTTCTTAATAGTTCGACATTAAACTTACCTTTAACGGATTTCTATTATAATGCCGATGCTTCAAAATGGATAGCTTTAGGTAATACTTTGAAAATTAGAGCCTACACTAATCTTGCGTTAGCAAATCCTAGTGAGTCTGCTGCGGCGATTAATTCAATTTTGAATTCAGGAAACATCATTGATAATATTGATGAAGATTTTAATTTTGGGTATACACAAACGGGACCTCCCGTTGAAAGTCGTCACCCATTCTTTACCGGTAACTACCTCAATGGTGCTTCTACATATCAAAGTAATTATTTAGTTTACTTATTAAAGGATTCAAAGGCGTTAGAAGACCCAAGATTAGACTATTATCTGTACAGACAAACAGGAACAGATCCTGAAGGTCAAGAAATACCTTGTGAAGGAAATCCTTCCTACGATTATTGCTATTTAGGTGAAGGTTACTGGGCGAGAGATCACGCAGATAATGAAGGATTACCAGCGGATAATATCTTAAGAACAACCTACGGAATTTATCCTGGTGGCGGGGCTTTTGATAACGACCAATTCGTTTCGGCTCCTAATAGTGTAAATGCTGGAGGAGCAGGTATACAACCCATTTTCAATTCCTCTTTTACTCATTTTCTTCTTGCTGAAGGGGCTTTACAGTACGGAGTAAACGGAAATCCTCTTGATTATTTGACCATCGCGATAACACAAAGTTTTGAAAAAGTTAGCGGTTTTGCAGGAGCGCCAGAAATGGACTCAGACGCTATTCAAGATTACCTAGACGCCGTTACTCTTGAGTTTAATACTGCCGCTGGAGACGATGATCAACAACTTTTCATTATTGAAAGAGAATATTTCTTATCATTATTTGGAAATGGTGTTGAGGCTTATAATATGTACAGAAGAACAGGAATGCCTATCGATCCATCTAATCCAAGTAGTCTATCAAGCATTCAATCTCCTGTTTTTCCAGCAGGCCCTTTTCCAAGAGTATTTGTATTTGGTCAAAACGTAGTTAATAACAATCAGAACATAACTCAAAATGGTCCTACCGATCGTGTATTTTGGGATGTTAATCCATTAGGGTTTATTGATTAATAAAAAGAAATAAAATGAAAAATAATTTTAAAATACTAATTTTATTATTCCTCGGACTATCCATTGGATTAGTCTCTTGTGATGATGATGATACTGGAATTGCAGCTGATGTACCTAATTCGGTGATACCAGAACTGGATAACGGTGTATTTATCAGATTTCAAACTGGTACTACAGCACCGTCTACAGTTAGCTATGCTGAACCAGATTCTGCTGGATTTACGCTACCTATAGAAGATTTTAATGGAAATGCAGTTTCTTATAGCTTAGATGTTACGGCATCTATCAGTGGAAACACTTTGATAGCAGAGGATGTATTTGTTATCACTTCATTTCCTGCAGACCTTACTATCGATTTGCCTACAATCGCAACAGCACTTGGCGTAGGTTTAGACGATATCAATTTTGGTGATAGTTTTTCTTTTGTAGCGACCGCTACTAATGCTGATGGAGATGAATTTATTGGTTTATTACCATCGTTTGATGATGAGAACTTAACACTAGGAATAGGAAATACTAATGATCCATTACTTAACGCTGGATCCTACAACAGTGCTATGAATTTTAGCTTTACTCTGGCTTGTCCCGCTTTTACCACTGATGATGTCGTCGGTACTTACGATGTAACGGCGAGTAGTTTTGCAGCATTTTTTGGAGAAACTGATTTTGTAAGAGAAATTGTTGCTGGACCTGGCGATAATCAAGTAACGATTGTTGGTGGAGAGTTTACAGGACTTGGATCTGATGATCTTATTGTAACTTTTGATCCTGAAACTGGATCTGTATTGGGTGTTAACGGAGATGGTATTTCTCTACCAGAGAGTGCTGGCTTTGGTGTAAATACTTATCTTTTTGTTGATGGATTAGTTTTACCTTGTGCTGGAAATGGTATTATTGACTTAAGGCTTAATTTTACCCCTCTTTCTGGTAATCCTCATGATTTTATTTTAGAAAAACAATAAATAACTTTTGATATGAAATTTAATATTAAAATATTTTCTTTAGCCATTGCGGCTATAACCTTCACAGTGAGTTGTGAAGATGATGACGAAGGGATTGGACAACCTGTGATCCCAGCGCAAAGCGAAGAAACAGCAAGTTTGAGCTTTGAAAACGAGGCCTTTTTTGGAAGAGGGGACGTTGCAACATACAATGCTACACTTAATTCAGCCTCAGAAGGACCTAAGCAGATTACAGTGGTATCTCAAGAAGGACCCGAGGTTACAATTAGCTTTGCTATAGTAACAGCCGGAGCGACAAATGCCCAAGGAACTATTACGATTCCAGAAACGGGACCAAGTTTTTCTTACGATCAATCGGGTACTTTTGGAGCAGAGATTATTGGCGCACGAAGAGGAGAGTTTGTTATAAATGAGGACGATGAAGAAGTATTTGTTCCTTCCGGAGGAGACACGGTAGCAACAAGTTCTGAAGAGGCAACATTAGCATTTTATGATAGAACACCAGCTTTAAATACAGGTGGCTTAAATATCTTATATGACTGGGTAAATCCATCTGAAAATGATTTTGATTTAGAAATTATTGATCAAGCTTTTACGACTATTTTTGATTCATCTGGAACCGGAAGTCGTTATGAAGATGTACTTACTGTTAATGCTGATCCTGATACGGATTATGTACTTTATGTAACCATATTTACTGAAGCACCAGCAGCAGATGTAAATAACAGATTCTTTTTTGTTGCACCAAATGGTGAAAAAACTCTTTTAGAGTTTGTGATACCTGCCGGGACTGCTCCTGGAAGTCGTTTTCCAGTTGCGACGTATAATAAAGCAACTGTGGATGGTGAAGCTGTTTACTCTGGTTTTGCTGTTCTTTAATAAGTCATTTTATTGATAATTTTAAGGGTCGTTCATTTTGAACGACCCTTTATTTATATAACATATGAACGTTCAAAATAACCTACAAATCTTTGGTACTCGTGCCATCATAGAAGCTATACAAGCTGGTAAAGAAATAGATAAAGTTTTCCTTCAAAAAGGACTACATAATCCTTTATTGAGTGAACTCAATACACTCATCAAAAAAAATGGTATACAGACTTCTCACGTACCTATTGAAAAACTTAACAAACTAACCCAACAAAATCACCAAGGAGCAATTGCCGTAGTAAGCGCAATCTCATTTTATGATTTTGAAGAACTTGTAAATGCTGTAGTAGAAACTGAAGCTGCTCCCCTATTTATATTGTTAGATCAATTATCTGATGTTAGAAATTTTGGTGCCATCATACGTACTGCAGAGTGTACAGGGGTGCATGGTATTATCATCCCTAAAAAAGGTGGTGCCCCGGTAAATGGTGTTGCTATAAAAACTTCGGCAGGAGCTGCATTTAATATTCCTATTGCCAAAGTTGACCACATCAAAGATGCCATTTATTACCTACAAGGATCTGGTGTACAAGTAGTGGCTGCGACTGAAAAAACTGAGACTACTTTATTTGAAACAGACTTTACACCACCTACGGCTATAGTAATGGGTCGTGAAGACAGTGGGGTATCTCCTGGCGTTCTCAAAATTGTAGACAAACAGGCAAAACTCCCTCTTAAGGGCTCTATTGCTTCATTAAATGTTTCGGTAGCCTGTGGTGCCTTTCTTTATGAAATAGTTAGACAACGCTCATAAGTCACCTTTTTCAGTTGATTTAGGCTCTTTATACTCATAACTTATCACAATAGTTTCCGTTTCCCCATCTTGGTCAATTTCTGGAGGTAGCTCAAAAAAGTTTCCGTTTTCATCAAACTGCTGCATGAATGGATCTTCATCTGAAACATAATCGGGTTTTTCCCAATTGTACGTGAGTGGTTTTGGTACGCTTTCGCGAAAGCATAATGCAACCAATCCTCCAGCTATAAATCCAGATAAATGACCTTCCCAAGATATAGTCTCACTAGTGGGTAGCGTTCCCCATATGAGACTACCGTATAGAAAGACAACTATTAAGGAAAGTGCAATAAGCCGAAAATGCTTTGCTAGAATTCCTTTAAAAAAGAGAAAAGAAACTAGCGCATATATAACGCCGCTCATACCTATGTGATAGGAAACTCTTCCAATCATCCAAGTACCTGCACCGCTTAAGAGTATTAGAAGCGCCAAAACACGCCAAGATATTTTCCTATAAAAATAAAACAAGGCGGCACTAAGTACAAGTAATGGCACGGTGTTGTGCCATAAGTGTTTAATTCCAGAATGAATAAATGGTGAGAAAATCACACCTCTTATTCCCGATACCGTACGCGGTTTAACACCCCATCTTGTGAAGTCTAAGCCGAACTTTATTTCTACCCAAAATATAATCCACATCACGAGCACAAACAACAATGGGTACACTAATACCCCGTTATAAAACTTAAAATAATCTGCTTCTTTGTTCATAATAATGTGATTATCTCTTTAACTACAAATTAACGCCCACAGATGAAGTAGATGTAATATTGTCACGAAAGACCTCATCAAAATAGCTATTTTTGTAACATGAATACTCCTCTTGCAGAAAGGTTACGCCCTAAAAAATTAGAAGATTACCTCAGCCAGCAACATCTTGTAGGACCTAATGGATCACTACAACAAGCGCTTAAAGCTGGGATAATACCTTCCCTTATCTTATGGGGACCTCCTGGAATAGGAAAAACTACCCTCGCTACTATTATCTCTGAAGAATCTAACAGACCCTTCTACACATTGAGCGCAATAAACAGTGGCGTTAAGGATATACGTGACGTTATTGATAAGGCAAAACAAAGCGGTGGACTTTTTACTCAAAAGAATCCTATACTCTTTATAGACGAGATTCATAGATTTTCAAAATCTCAACAAGACTCACTACTAGGCGCAGTAGAGCGTGGGTGGGTCACATTAATAGGCGCTACTACAGAAAATCCAAGTTTTGAGGTTATTCCCGCACTGCTATCCCGTTGTCAAGTATATATTCTAAAACCTTTTGACAAGAAAGATTTAGAATTATTACTTAATAGAGCAATTACAGAAGATAGCATTCTCAAGAAGAAAGATATAACACTTAAAGAAACGGAAGCACTACTATTCTTAAGTGGTGGAGATGCTCGTAAACTGCTCAATATATTTGAACTCATAGTAACTACAGAGCCTCAAAAGGAGGTAATTGTTACTAATGATATGGTCCAATCTAAAGTGCAACAGAATATTGTACGTTATGACAAGACTGGAGAGCAGCATTACGACATAATTTCTGCTTTTATAAAATCAATACGCGGTAGTGATCCTAATGCGGCAGTTTATTGGCTTGCCCGTATGATAGAAGGTGGAGAAGATGTGAAGTTTATTGCTCGCCGTCTTATTATTGCAGCTTCTGAAGATATTGGGAATGCAAACCCTACGGCATTGGTAATTGCTAATAATTGTTTTCAAGCAGTAACTACAATCGGGTATCCAGAAGCACGCATTATACTCAGTCAGTGCGTGACTTACCTTGCCACCTCACCAAAAAGTAATGCCTCATACCTTGCAATTGGAAAAGCGCAACAGCTAGTAAAACAAACAGGAGACCTATCTGTGCCATTCCCGTTACGTAATGCTCCTACCAAGTTAATGAAAGAAATAGGGTATGGTGATGATTATAAGTATTCACACGACTTCCCAGGTAGTTTTGTAAAGCAAGAATTTATGCCACCCGAAATAAGTGGCATCAGGTTTTACGAACCTACTAATAATGCCCGCGAAAAAGCTTTACGCGAAAGCTTAAAAGAAAAATGGGGTTCCAAATATGGATATTAAAATTATCCTACTTTTTTATAAAGATCATTTCAATAGGATCTGCAATTCCTTTTATTACTCGCTCTATAATAAGGCGTCCTTCCTTTAAATACCCCTTACCACTAAATTGCGTTGTTTTTACTTGAAAAGGAGCATCTACATTTACATTAGTCACCTCACCTATTTTTTGAGAATTTTCAAAAAACTGAATAGATGAACCAGCAGTTAGTGCCTCATAAGCACCATCTGTACTAACATAAGATTGTACCGCCAACACAGCTTTTACGGCAAGTGACTCATTACCTACTTGCTCTTGACTAGAAGCAGTAGACTTAACTATATTCTCTACCTTAGGTGTATTATCTACTGTAGGTCTCTCAACTTTTTCTGTGATAGTAGGTTTTTCTTCAACCACAACAGTGTTATTTTCTTGATACGCATAATTAAGCTCTTCAATAGATTCAAAAGCTCTTCTCAATGCTTGATGATAACTTTTCTTATACTCTTTAAGCTTACTAGAACCCTCTTCTGAAATAAAGACTACAGCATCATTACAATCTAATAATTTCACTTGCAATTTGGTCCTAAGCATTCCTGAAGATTCTGTAACATCAGCATAGAGTACATTACAACCGTTACGTTTGTAATCTAGCGGAAGATTACTTGCCTTTTCCACGTAAGCTTCAAACCCGTACTTATTGAAAAGAAATGTAGTTAAGCTATTCAATTGATATTCATCTTTTTCTTTTAAGAAATCAAATTTCTCTGGTACAATGACGTATTTGTAATCATTAACAGATTGAGATATTAATGAAGACCCTATAAACACAGTAAATAATAAGCTAAGTAATAATTTCATTTTGGGATTATTTGTTATTAAACACTAATTGCATTCCAAGCTGCAAACTCGCGCCTCTAGCTTTTGCTAGATTTGTATATTCTAATAAATTATCTGCAGCAAGATAAAGATTAAATTTATCAATTTTTGTACTCATTAGAAGTCCTATGTTTCTACTCGAACGTTTGTCATAAGTATATGTAACTCGCGATAGCAACTTATTGCCCCACTGTTTTTCATAGTAACCCGTTAAGGCTGTTTGAAGACCTCTAGGCCTTTTTATGCTATATAAATGAGCACCTACTCTATTGTTGTAAATTCTTTTTGACTGGGACCTACAGTTGCACCCCTCTCCCCTATCCTCTCCAAAGGAATATTGTATAGAGCCATTTATTTTTAAGGGACGCCAACTTCTATAGGGATTAGACAGGCTGTCTTCAAGGATAACCGCATCCTCAAACTCATCTTCTAGCTCTTGCCAGTATGAAGTTGTCTCGACTCCTTGTATAGAACCTGGAAATTCAAGCTCAATACCACTCGTGTCGTAATCTCCTGTCGCACTAAAATTTCTCACATCTCCTTTATGTTTTATAAAACCAATATCTATAAGACTTCCTGTAACTGTCCATTGATCATTGAGAAAGTGTGTAAATCCTATGTCTAGCCCCATTCCAATGTTATCACTTAGGAAAGCATTTCTAGCAATTTCACCAACATCAGTAGACTCCTCATCATCAAATAATGATGCAATTCCAGACGTGTTAACTCCTAGTCTTGCATTACGAAGTTGATGACTATAAAAATTAGGGCCTTCCGGCGTACTTCTAGTGACAAAGGTTCCACTGTTATCTATGCTATTTACATTTGCTACGCTCATGTAAACTTTAGCTCTTATACCTAATTGCCAAGAGTCATTTACTTTTTTTTGTAATCCAAAGTGATAAACAGAGAGTGACTCTGCTGTAAATGAAAGATCAGAAAAGTTAAACGCTCTATCAATATAGTCTGCATTACCTCTGTAGGCTAAAACTGCGATGTCTTTAGGAAAATAGATAAGTGCATCTATCTCATGATACAAACCTCCAGAGTAATAAATCTCAGACTTTCTTGATCTCCAACCAAAAGATAAAATCTCTAGCTGCTGATTTAAGCTAAAATAATCCTTATTATCAAGCTCAGCAATGGCAATATCGATAGAGGTATTAATATCACGATCTGACCTAAAGAGGTCATAAGCGCTTACTCCAGATGAGCCTCCCTCAACAGAAAACCCTGATAAAAGTGGTATGCCTATATGCTTATCAAAATTAATAACACTAGCAGGATTACTTAGTAGTGACTGAGGTAACTCTTCCACATTATACAGAAGTTGTCTGTTTTGTGCAGATAAAGTACTTAGTGATACTAGAAAGATTATAATAGCTAGTACGCGCATATTAAAGGTCTGAAAGTTCTAATGAATAGACTGCTTTACTCTGCAGGGTTAAAACTCCTTCACTTACAATTCCATTTGTGAATAATGTCACTTCATTTACTAGCTGTATGGAATTCCTAATAGCCTCTATATCCTCTTCAGAAAGAATCACTTGATATCTTGTAGTAGCTACCTCCCCATTTTGTGATGCGTTTATAGGAAAGCTCACTTCATATTGAATAACTCCAGCATCATCTAAAAACAAAGATCTATTTATAAGAGCGCTATTAAATGTATTATCAGAACGATATGTGAGCTCTATTTCTTTTAAATTTTCTTGAACCACATTATCATCAAGAAACTCGAGTCTAGTTGTATCTCGCACAACTAACTGAGCAGTATTTGTATTTGCAGTTTCAAAATCTGAAGCACTAAGAGTAAAGAAAACAAGATCTGCATCAATTCTTGGGGTAAGAACAACCTCATCAATACGATCCAAATCTATATCACTTACACAAGAAGCAACTACTAATAGCTGAAGCAGTAATACAATAACAAAATTTATCCGTCTATAATACCCCATATATGATACGTATTGTGTCTTAAATGATTAAAACGGTTATTATTCATTTATTATTGCTATAAATGATCTCTAAGCTGCATGATACTCTTGACTTCTTTTATTCCTTGCGGTAATGCTAGTTTGTGGTAATTAAAGCAGATAGCATCCATCCCTACATTTATAGCACCCACTATATCTGCTTCATAAGTATCACCTATCATAATACTAGAACTGGCTGCTGCTCCTGCTTTTTCCATAGCTACATGAAAAATTTTAGGATTTGGTTTTTTTACATTGGCAGACTCGCTAGTGGTCATGGTTTTAAAATAAGGTGCAAGACCTGACTTTTCCATTTTAGTAGTTTGCACCTCCTGAAAGCCATTTGTAATAATATGCATCTTATAATTAGGCGCTAGATAATCTAGTAGTTCTATAGTACCATCAAATAGAAAATTATTCTCTGGTAAGTGATTGATGTAATCATCAGAGAGTCTATCAATAATATCATCCGTTACAGAGATACCCATTTTATCAAAAGTCTTTTTGAACCTTCCATAGCGCAGCTGTGCTTTGGTAATGCGCTCTTCACGATACCATTTCCATTGCTGGAAATTTATAGGACTATAAACTTCTAAGAACTCGTCGTAATTAATAGAAAGATTGTTGATTTCAAAAATTTTGGCGAAAGCCAAACCACTATTACGGTCAAAATCCCATAAGGTGTGATCTAGGTCAAAAAATATATCTGTAATATTAGCCATTTGCTAGTAAGTGTCTAAAGAGTTTTTTACTGTAAATATCATCAAAGGAATCATTAGAAAAAGAGATTCTAAATACTCCTCCTATGTTTTTAAGGCGATCTTGTAATTCTTTGAGAAGTACAAAATCTATGGTGTGATTTTTATAATTTATGATGGTGTCAGACTGCATACATACTGGATTTATCACTAATGGCGTCTGTATCTCATAATCGAGATCGTAATACAAGAATGATTGTGATGTACCTGCTCTAAAGCCTATAATTCCTTCGTAACCCATGGTGAAATCTTCTTGAATCTCTTGATCTAAAGCATCACGATATACGTGAGGCAAATTCAATTTAAAATTTGAGATGTGTATATTACGCAATGGTCTGTGCTCTATTTCTTCTAGACGTTTACGTTCTAAACCTAAAGAAATCTTGTCACGTGCTGCTTGTGGTGAAACCAGCAAACCTACTTTGCAATAGTCTCCCACCATTTTTATGGTGCTTTGAAAACTGCGCTTAGAATGCTTTATATTCTTCCCATCCTTACCATAATCTCCTACTTGAAAAAATACCTGAAAGAGACATTTCTCATTTTTCTGCACATTTGTAAGCCACCCAAAGGTGTCATAAGGATCTTTACGAGCGCCTAATAATACCTGCGTTCGTTTTAAAATTTCGCGCAAGCGTAATTTACTTATATCTCGCATATAACCTCCCAGCATACGCAACACACCTAGCTTCCTATATTTGAAAGCCTGAGGCACTGTAACCATCATATGTGTATGGTAGCTGCTGTCCTTTAACTCAATTGCCGGAAAACTATTTACTAGTACCGCTGCAAAACGATGTATCCAGATATCGATCACTGGCTGCTGTAAAAAACCATGTATTCCCGCCAGACTCTCTGAGGCAGGAAAGCGTCCTAACTCATCTTTTACATGAGGTAAATACTCTTCGTACCTACTTAATAAGTAAAATGTGGCTGCAAAAATATCATAAGGAATCTCTGTAGTGGCTTCTCTTATTTGGAAAAAGCACGGAACTCCATCCCAGTCTTGCACACTTACATCCATAGAGAGCACTCCTTGATCAAAGAGCAAGTCTGTACTTCTTATGTGAAGTTCATTACCTAATTTTTTGTTGGTATACGAGAGTTTAGGTCCCTCGTGAGCAATAAAAGCTTCTAGCTTACTAGTAAATTGCACTGGCACCCCAAGAATACGTGTACATATATGCTTGAATGTATATGAAACACGAGGTGTAATTTTATGCGTATAAACGAGTAACATGAGGCGGGCAGTGATTATAGAATGCCGTCATCGGCAAAGCTAAAATACTGCTTTTCGGTCACAATAATATGGTCTAAGACTTGGATATCTAGACTCTGTGCAGCCGTCTTTAGTTTGGCAGTAAGTAGCTTATCTGCTTGTGATGGTTTAAGCGTTCCAGAAGGGTGATTATGTCCTAAAATCATTCCTACAGCACTGAGCTCAATAGCTGTTTTCATCACTAACCTTACATCTACTAGCGTTCCCGTGAGTCCGCCTTTACTCACTTGCTCTTTGCGTAGTACCTTGTTAGAATTATTTAAAAAAAGTACCCAGAATTCCTCATGCCCTAGCTCTCCTATTATTGGTTGTAAAATTTGATAAGCATCTTTTGAGGAAGAAATACGCTTTCGCGAAAGCGTCTCTCCACCACTTCTCCTTCTCCCTAGTTCTAGCGCAGCAGCAATAGTAACTGCCTTTGCCTCTCCTATTCCTTTAAATTTCATTAAATCCTTTACCGAAAATTTACCCAGCTCTGAAAGATTATTCTCGGCCTGTGAGAGAATACGTTTACTGAGTGCGACTGCGCTTTCTTCTCTAGAACCAGAACTTATCAAAATAGCGATTAACTCTGCATCAGATAACACAGATCTTCCTTTAATCATTAGTTTTTCTCGTGGCCTATCATCTTCAGACCAATTTTTTATAGAAATATAGGAAGCTGCGTCTGTAGATGTTTTTATTGCCATAAGCCTTAAATATAATGTTTTAGTCTGAATATCTGCATCTTAGCAAAAAATCGGGATAAATTAAATTACAAGTACTACGTTTACAAAGAGGGCACGTGATATTACAGCTGCACTATATTATTTACAAGCTGTTTTCCAATTTGAGAATATGAAGAATGAGAAAATGCTACATTTACAATTCATTATAAAAAGCGACAAATGTCTGAAATCATCACTTCCATTTTCTTCATTTTTGCAGTGATCGACCCTATAGGATCTATCCCTGTATATCTAGAGGCTACAAAAGAATTTGATTTACGTCACAAAAAGAAAATTGCTATTAGAGCTTCTGTGATAGCATTTTTAATACTCTTATTTTTTATTGTGATAGGGCAACTCATTCTTGAGGGTATGTCTGTTTCCTTAAATGCCTTCCAAATCTCTGGAGGTGTAATACTATTTCTATTTGCGCTGACTATGATTTTTGGCGATGGCAAACCAGAAGAAGAAAAGAGTAAAATAACAGATTATAAACACGTGACCATTTTCCCTATTGCTATACCATCTATTGCTTCACCTGGAGCAATTATGGCAGTGGTTTTAATGACAGATAATCACATTTACTCCATACAAGAGCAGTTTATAGCTACAGCGCTCGTGCTATTTGTGATAGGACTTACTTGCTTGATTTTACTTGGAGCAAATAAACTTCAAGAACGCATAGGCAACTATGGGATTACAGTTATTAGTAAAATAATGGGACTCATCTTAGCCGCATATGCTGTACAAAGTATCTTGAGCGGCATAAGCGCTTATTTTGGAACCGCTACGGCTTAAAGTTTAATTAGAGTACCTCACAATAACCATCATTATGTTTTTAATAGATAAGCCATTTGCTTCAGATTTTCTTATTGCAACTATAAAGGAAAATAACTACCCCATTATTGCAACTCCAGTTGCGATGTCTATCATACAAGATGACACACTTAACTGGATTGATGAGCAGGATGCTATAACTGTCTATAACGATAATCCAGAGACAACGCTATACTCAAATTCAGAAAACGCGCTGGTATGGATAGAACAGCACCTGGGAGATAGCCAGCTTGCTCGACAAATAAATATTTTAAAGGACAAAGTCCTGTTCAGAGAACTTACAAAAAGCTTGTTTCCAGACTTTTATTTCCAAAAGCTTTCTCTAACAGATGTGCATCTTCTAGATGCCGAAACATTGAAATTTCCTTTTGTTATAAAACCTAGTGTTGGCTTTTTCAGTATAGGCGTTCATATTATTCAAGATCAACATGATTGGGAACAAGCAAAGAAAGAGCTACACCCAGAGAAGCTCAAAAGCATCTTTCCTAAAAATGTGCTGGACACCACATATTTCATTATTGAAGAATTTATTCAAGGAGAAGAATTTGCTATAGATTACTATCACAATGCAAATGGTGAGGTTGTAATCTTAAACATTTTACACCACCTATTCTCTTCTGGAAAAGACACTAGCGATCGCGTTTATTGCACCTCAAAAGATATTATCACCACACATAGTACTGCCATACATGAATTTCTAAACGCATTAGGACAAGAATTACAACTCAAGAATTTTCCTGCGCATGCAGAGATACGTATAGGTGCTTCTGGAAAGATCACTCCTATTGAGGTTAATCCGTTACGTTTTGGAGGATTTTGTACTACGGGTGACTCACTTGGTGTTACTGTAGATTTTAATTCTTATGTATGCTTTCGCGAAAGCAAAAAACCTAACTGGGACCAGATATTTAAAAGCAAGGAAGATAAAGTCTTTAGCATAATTATACTCGATAATAGCACGGGTATCCCTGCCGAAAACATCAAAAGTTTTGACTACAAGAAGATAGCTACAAAGTTTGAAAAACCAGTATTAGTAAGACCACTAGATATACATAGCTATCCTGTATTTGGATTTATTTTTACAGAGACAAATCCTGATAATGAGCGCGAACTCACAGATATCTTAACTTCTGATTTAAAAGAATACGTGACTACATGATCTGAACAAGGTTTCTTGAATTTTATAATAAGCCTAACACTTTCTATTCGCTAGGCGTAAATAGCCGTACTATCTTTGCAAGGTTAAAGAAGTACCATACATTATAAAACTCATATCATGAATAAAACAATACTATCGCTGCTAGTTATATTTTCTATAATAAGTTGCAAGAACGCTACAGAAACAAAAGAAGTACAGAAAACTCAAGAAAGCCCAGTAATCACTAAAGTAGCTTCTTTTACGGGACAACAAGTTACAGGTGTTACGGTAAGTAATGAAGGTAGAATATTTGCTAATTTCCCAAGATGGAGAAAAGGTGTAGAAAACTCTGTAGTTGAAGTATTAGAAAATAATGAATCGGCTGCATTCCCTAACGAACAGTGGAATACATGGGAAGATGGAAAAGAAGTTAATGATTCACTTTTTGTAGCGGTACAATCTGTAGTCGCTTTCAATAATGATTTATATGTAGTGGATACTCGTAATCCATTATTTGGTGGTGTGATTGACAACCCAAAAATCTTTGTATTTGATCTAACTACAAACTCATTAAAACGCACCTACACTATTACAGAAAGTAGCATCCATAAAGACTCATACATAAACGATGTGCGTATAGATGTAAAAAACAACAAAGCTTACTTTACAGACTCTGGACATGCAGGACTTGTAATTTTAGATCTTGAGTCTGGCGAATCTAAAAGAGTGCTTAATGAGCACACCTCAACACAAGCTGAAGTAAGCCAACTTACATTTCCTGATGGCAGTACTTGGGAGAACAAAGTACATTCTGATGGTATTGCATTAGATGTAAATAATGACATTTTATATTACCACGCACTAAGCGGTTATAGCTTATATGCTATCCCAACTTCAACACTTATTAATGGCACACAAGAAGATATAGAAAATAGCGTGTCTCTAGTTAAGAAAACAAGTGCACCAGACGGGATGATACTTGATGATGCTAGTAACCTTTACTTCGCGGACTTAGAGAATAATAAGGTGATGAAAATGGATACTAACACTAAAGAAGTATCTACACTTATTGAAGGTGACCAAGTGCGCTGGGCAGATACCTTTAGTATTTACAAAGGTGATTTATACTACACCAACTCTAGAATTAATGAAATTACAGGTCCTCTAGGAGATATGAAATTTACTATTAATAAAGTGAGTATTGATTAAATAAAAGCCTTTCAATTTCACACATTAAAAAACCGCTTTATCCTTTAAGATAAAGCGGTTTTTCTATTTAACAATTTACATATTCTTAATAAGCATCATCATGTACAAAAGCAACAGCTCTACCTGATGGATCATTCATATTTTTAAAAGCTTCATCCCATTCTAGTGCTGTAGGTGTACTACAAGCTACACTTGGCACAGAAGGCACACAGCGCGCTGCAGCATCACTCGGGAAGTGCTCTTCAAAAATAGTACGGTAGTAAAACTCTTCTTTGTTTTGAGGCGTATGGATAGGGAATCTATGATGAGCGTTTTCCATTTGGGTAGCACTCACAGCTTCATCTACTACTTCCTTAAGACTATCAATCCATGAATAACCTACACCGTCAGAAAATTGCTCCTTTTGTCTCCAGGCTACACTCTCTGGTAAATACTTTTCAAAGGCTTTACGCAAGATCCACTTTTCCATCTTACGCTCCTTAGTAATCATTTTATCTTGAGGGTTAAGACGCATTGCGACATCCATAAACTCTTTATCTAAGAAAGGAACACGCCCTTCTATTCCCCAGGCTGCAAGTGATTTATTTGCACGTAGACAGTCATACATGTGTAACTTATCTAGTTTACGCACAGTCTCCTCATGAAACTCCTTTGCATTTGGTGCTTTATGGAAGTATAAATATCCTCCAAAAATCTCATCTGCTCCTTCTCCTGAGAGCACCATTTTTACTCCCATAGATTTAATCACGCGAGCCATTAAGTACATAGGCGTACTCGCTCTTATCGTGGTGATATCATATGTTTCTAGATGATAGATTACATCACGTATAGCATCTAGCCCTTCTTGTATCGTAAACTCAATAGGGTGATGTACTGTCCCTATGTGATCTGCTACCACCTGAGCAGCTGCTAGATCTGGAGAACCTTTAAGTCCTATACTAAAAGAGTGTAACTGTGGCCACCACGCAGCTTGCTCATCACCAGATTCTATACGCTTTTCTGCATATAGCTTTGCAACTGCACTGGTGATTGAAGAATCTAAACCTCCAGAAAGTAATACCCCATAAGGCACATCACTCATAAGTTGGCGCTTTATAGATGCCGCAAGTGCATCGTGTAACTCTTCTATACTTGACTCGTTATCTTTTACGTTATCATATTCCATCCAGTCACGAGAGTACCAGCGTGTGAGCTCTCCTGTTACACTAGAGTAATAATGTCCTGGAGGAAATAATTCTATCTTAGAACAAACACCTTCTAGTGCCTTTAACTCAGAAGCTACATAAAAAGTCCCGTGCTGATCCCATCCCATATAGAGTGGAATAATCCCCATGTGATCACGGGCTACAAAATATTCATCTTTGGCTACGTCATATAACGCAAAGCCAAAAATCCCGTTGAGCTTGTCACAAAAGTCATGACCGTGTTCTTTATAAAGTGCGAGTATGATCTCACAATCTGATGCTGTTTGAAACTCGTAATCTCCAGTTAAGGTCTCACGTAATTCCTTATGGTTATATATCTCCCCATTTGCCGCAAGTACTAGACTCTTATCTTTTGAAAATAACGGTTGCTTTCCAGAAGCTGGATCTACTATAGACAGACGTTCGTGTGTCATGATGGCTTTATCATTATTAAAAACTCCATTCCAATCCGGTCCTCTGTGGCGGATTTTTTTTGACATTTCTAATAATTGAGGACGTAAATCTTCGGCTTTCTCCTTGAGATCAAAGGCACATACAATTCCACACATGATTTTATATATTTATTGTTATTGATAAGCCAAATATGCAATTATACTTCCTTTAATAAAACAATTACATCAATTACAGTTGCATATTATAACTATAAATCTATTAAACGTATTAATATGAAGGTATACGCTTTCGCGAAAGCGTACTTCTAAAACATTTTGAAAGTTTTAGCACTTTTGTGAGACTTACAGCATAACTTTGAAGGAGCCTTGAGAGCTATTTCAAGACTAATTAACTCTTAAACACAATTACTATTATGAAAAAGTTTTTTATGACTGCTATGGTGGCACTAGCATTTGTTGCTGCACCCTCTGTAACTGCACAAGATTTTAATGTAGATAAAAGCCCAATGGATCAAGCGGCTTTTCCATCTAATTACAAGGAATCAAATAAGCTAGTAAAAGTAACATATAGCCGCCCTCAACTTAAAGAGCGTGAGCTTTCTAAACTTGCTCCAGACGGTAAAGTATGGAGACTAGGTGCAAATGAAGCAGCAGAGATTACTCTTTACAAGGATATGAAACTAGGAACGACGCCAGTAAAAGCAGGAACGTACACAATGTATGCAATGCCTAATGGTGCTGAGTGGACCATCATTTTAAGCTCTGATCTGAATGTATGGGGATCTTACTTTTACAAAGAAGCAAATGATGTAGCTCGTATCACGGTTCCAGTAACACAAGCAGATGAGTCTATTGAGTATTTTGGAATGGAATTCACACCTGTAGATCAAGGAGCTCACCTTCACATGGCGTGGGGTAATGCTCGTGTAGAAGTACCTTTCTACAACTAAGCATAAGCTTTAGGCTTTAGGATAAGAAACAGAAAACTGGATTCTCAAGAATGAGAATCCAGTTTTTTTATGTGTTAGAATGTGTATTTAGTTTTCTATTCTTCAAAATCTCCTCTTAACCATCTTGCAACTTTAAGCTCCCACTGTACTTCTTTCATATGGTCAATCGAGTGGTTTGTTTCTTTATCAAATAATTGCTGAGTAGCGACACGCTCTTCCTCTACTTCTTTATAAAGCATTTTTATTTCTTCAAGACTATTTGATGTAAACGTAAACGCGGCTACTTTATCTTCAAGCTTACGTGCATACACTTCTGTAATATTAAAATGTGTTTGCTCATGAGCCAGAAGATGCTTACTCTTTTCTTGATGTCGCACCCATGAGTACTCCGGATAGAAATGAGCCGTGACTGTAAGACTTTCTTTGTCTATATAACCATCACCATTAGAAGCATATCCCTGACTAAGACCCGTGCTAGAACTAGCAGCCCATCGCTCTAAAGAATCTGGTGTTCCTTTAAAATCTGACCATTGCAGTACTCGCTGGCTATGCCAAGCAAGTCGCTCTGGAGCATCAGAGACAGACACAAAGGCTATTGCAAATAGTATGATAAATACTCTACTCAATGTTATTAGGTTTTTTGTTTCTTCTTGCGTGCTGCTGGAAACAGTACGTTATTTAAAATCAAACGATAACCAGGCGAGTTAGGATGCAGCTCTAACTCTGTCTTAGGATCACCTACTCTGTGCTGGTAATCTTCTGGATCGTGACCTCCATAAAAAGTAAAGAATCCTTTCCCCTTAATCCCATGAATATATCTCGCTTCACCATTAGTAAGGTTTTCACCCATTACTAACACATTAGACTTGATAGTCTCTGGATCATAACTGGTAGTCTGTCCCATAAAGCCTTTTACAAGTGCAGTATGATTTTGACAAAGCATCGTAGGAATAGGATCCCATTTTGCACTATAATCTTTTAAGGTAAAATAATCTGTTTGAAAAGGAATCTTACGCTTGCGCGTCATATCAATAGACGAAAACTCGTACGTAGTAGGAGAACGCTCTAGGGTATAGTTTTTAAAAGCAAATGTTTTCTGGAAGTCTATTTTTGAAGTATATCCTGGTTCGCTAGGATCTCCGTCAAACATTGGTTCACAAATATCTACTCCCTCGGCAGAGAGGGCAATATCAAAACTATCTGTCGCGCTACACATGGCAAACATAAAACCTCCTCCCACAACATAGTCACGTATCTTAAGAGCTACATCGCCTTTTTCCTTTGAGACTTTATCGTAACCTAATTTGGTAGCAAGGCCTTCCGCAGTTTTTTTCTCTTCTATATACCAAGGCGAGGCGCGGTAAGAGCCATAGAATTTTCCAAACTGCCCCGTAAAATCTTCATGATGCAAGTGTAACCAGTCATATAAAATAAGCTGATCACTAAGCACTTCTGTATCGTAAATAGTGGTGTAAGGTATCTCTGCATAGGTAAGCACCATTGTTACTGCATCATCCCAAGGCACTTTGCTGTCTGGTGTGTACACGGCAATTTTTGGCGCTTTTTCTAGCACGACAGCTTCCATATTTTGAGAAGGACTCGCAATCTCTGTAAGAATTTGTTCCGTTTGTGAGTCTGATAATACTTCATAAGATACACCACGTATCGTACACTCGCGGCGTACCTCTTCGGTATCTGGCAGTAAGAAAGAGCCACCTCTATAGTTAAGTAACCACTTTACTTTTTGGTTTTTATCAAGTGACCAGTACGTAATTCCATATGCTTTAAGATGCTCCCTTTGAGTCTCTATATCCATAGGGATGAGGATATATGACGCTTTCGCGAAAGCGAAATTCAATATCAAAAAGGATAATATAAGTAGTTTCTTCATTGTCAATTTTATAACGTTGAAATTACAAAAATCGTGCACAAAAAAAACCCTTATATAATAATAAGGGTTCTAATCATTGATTTACTCTGGTTTAACTAAAAACTCTCAGAAAAACCTGTGTGTGCTATATAATTTGAAGAAGCAATCGTATCAATAAAAATCCAATCTGACTGCACTCCAGAACCACTTAAAGTTACTTTAAGATAGCCACGCTCAGTTGCATTAAAGTAATTAAGTCCATCTATAAGAATGGTCATTGCTTGTTGAAATCCTGTAATTGTAGCTGCATCACCTCCTAAAATACCTTCAAAACCAGGCGAACTAACAGAAGCTGTTGCAAGCTCCTTACCAACAGCAGTTCCATCTTGCAGGGTAAGATCATTATACCACGCATTATGTGTATCTCCCGCAAGAACAACCACATCTTTCCCCACAAAGCTATTCATTAACTCTTCTCGTTCTACTAAGTATCCATCCCAAGCATCAAGGTTATAAGGAATGGTATTAGACACACGTCCTATTTCTTGGGCAGTAAGCGTTGGATCATTTGCTTGTACACGTAGTTTAAGCGTTACCAGCTCGGTAAGCTGCGCTTGAAAAAAAGCCGTAGTTCCGGCAAACACCGATCCTGTTGCTCCTATTTCTCCTAAAATGGTTCCTATTGTAATGATAAGCTCTGCCGGTATAAACATTTTTCCCATAAGCACCTGCTGCCCTATTACTTGATACTTTGAAGAACTATTTGTTAGGGCACTCTGAAACCAGCTCTTTTGTTGTGCGCCTAGCATACTACGGTTAGGATCTACTAGATCTTCACCAAATGCAGTAAAATCAAAACTACCAGTACTCCCAAAATAGTTATTAAAATCTAGTTGCTTATCACGACCTACTAATCGAGTATCAAGCATAATTAAATCTGCAAGATCTCCTATCTTAAAACTTCTATATATGATATTTACATCATTTGTCATTGCTGGTAAATACTCGCTATATGCTTGGAGTGCTGCCTGCTTGCGAGTATCAAAATCACCTTCGTCATCTTGATGATTTTGGGCACCATCTTGATAAGTGTCATTTGTAATCTCGTGATCATCCCACACGGCAATAAACGGTTTTTTTTGATGTGCTAATTGTAGTCCAGCATCACTGCGATATTGACGATATCTCTGGCGATAATCATCAAGACTTACGATTTCATGATTAGGCTCGGGAACTCTGCCTAATGCAACTGTATTCTCATTTGTTCCATATTGATTCTCTCCATACTCGTAAATATAATCTCCCAAGTGGACTATGATTTCTACGTCAGAATTTCCTAGTGCGTCATATACATTAAAAAGTCCGGCAGCATAGTTTGCACAAGATACCACTCCCATAGATACTGCATCAAGGCCACTCGATGGTAAAGTAATAGTCTCTCCTATTACAGAAACAGTGTTATCTTCTAGGTTTGCAAAGCGATAATATAATTTTTGACCTGCCTCCAGATCTTGTACCTCAACACTAACTGTAAAGTCACGGCTACTGTCTGTAATCACCTCACCACTTCTTACGATAGTATTAAAATTTATATCTGTACTTAATTCATAAGTAATCGTTGCCTGACTTGCTTCTGTAGTATAATGTGTCCAGATAATAACCTGATTACTAGTAGGGTCAAAACTTGCTACGCCAAGTTCAAAATTAGATGTCGTTAGGTTATCCGGTATGATCGCATTATTCAACGTTAGATCATCATCATTAGAACAGCTTATAAAGTTAGGAATCAATATTATACCGCCGGTAGCTAGCAATGTATTTCTTAGAAAAAGTCTCCTTTTATTAGATGGATTACTCATAAAAATATGTGTTTGATTTTGTGACACATAATTAAAGTCTGAGTTATTCTAAAGTTAAAGTAGTTTTATGAAACCAAGTGGTATGTTATTTTAACATTAGTATACTACGTCAAACGCTGTGGCTAGGTTAACAATATAAACACACCTCATGTGCAATTCAACAGACTTGAAATAAGGGATGAATCAAAAAATGTACATATTTTGTACGTAGAAATAAATAGCACGATCATTTAGAAACCTGGAATTTGAGATACTTCCCTTGCGTTTATCTGCAACTCTAGTGTGATGATTTATAACGCTTTCGCGAAAGCGAAATTTAACGCAAGAAAACACGAAAGCCCCAATAGCAATACTATTGAGGCTTTTTCTATAATCATATCATTTTCTAAAAAGGAACATCGTCATCCTCATTCTCACTTGGAAGTCCTGGTGGTGGGCCTCCAAAGGCATCATCTGCACTAGGTAGTGCATTAGGATTAAAAGTATCATCATTTGCGGCAGCATTCATACTACTTGCAAACTCGTATGGCGTAGAGAAGTCATCAAGGTTGTCAAACTTACCTAAGTGACCAACAAACTTAAGACGTATGTTATCAAGACCACCGTTACGGTGTTTTGCTACAATAAATTCTCCTTGTCCTTCTGTTGGGCTACGCTCATCATCATCCCATTCTTCAATTTTATAGTATTCTGGACGGTAGATAAAAGATACAATATCTGCATCCTGCTCTATCGCTCCAGATTCACGAAGGTCAGAAAGTAAAGGTCTTTTACTACCTCCACGCGTCTCCACCGCACGTGATAGCTGTGACAGCGCAATTACTGGTATAGAAAGTTCCTTTGCAAGTGCTTTGAGGTTACGAGAAATCATCGAGATTTCTTGCTCTCGGTTACCTCCACCCTTTTGAGAAGAACCACCCGTCATTAATTGCAGGTAATCAATCATTATTATTTTAATCCCAAACTGTGATGCGAGACGTCTTGCCTTTGCACGTAAGTCAAAAATAGAAAGCGATGGTGTATCATCAATAAATAAAGGGGCTTTCTCTAAGCTTTTTACTTTCACATTGAGCTGCTCCCATTCATGCTTCTCTAACTTTCCTGTTCTTAGTTTTTCTGAAGATAATCCCGTTTCTGACGAAATCAAACGAGTAATCAACTGTACTGAAGACATCTCCAGTGAGAAGAATGCTACCGGTATATTCTGATCTACCGCCATGTTACGAGCCATCGTAAGTGTCATCGCTGTTTTACCCATACCTGGACGAGCTGCAACGATAATTAAATCTGATGGTTGCCATCCAGAGGTAAGCTCATCTACCTTATGAAAACCAGTAGGAATACCTGATAATCCCTCTTGATTTGCTATCTCTTCAATTCGCTTTTTTGCTTGTATTACAAGGTTCTGAGCACTCTCAGAACTACGTTTTACGTTTCCTTGAGTTACTTCATACAGTTTTGTTTCTGCAGTATCTAGAAGATCAAATACATCTGTAGTTTCATCATACGCCTCTTCAATAATTTCATTAGAAATTTTAATGAGTGAACGCTGTATAAACTTCTGTAAGATGATACGAGCGTGATACTCTATGTGTGCAGAAGAAGCTACTTTTTGTGTGAGTTGGATAAGGTAATAATCACCTCCAGCTACATCCAGCTTACCCATCTTCTTAAGTTGCTCAGAAACAGTTAATAAGTCGACTGGTTGCCCTTCTTCAAAGAGCACTCTTATCGCCTCAAAAATATGTCTATGCTGATCTTTATAAAAAACCTCTGGTGATAAGATGTCAATTACTTCATCTACACCTTTCTTGTCAATCATAAGCGCACCAAGCACAACAACCTCAAGATCAATTGCTTGCGGTGGTATTTTCCCTTTTTCCAGGCTAATTACTTGACCTTTAGAAGTGTTATATGCTGGCTTCGGCTTAGTTTGTTCCATAGCTACGAAAGTAAATAAATAGTTATGCGAGATACGCTTTCGCGAAAGCGTAGTACTCACAGGTCATTAACAATTGAACTGTTAATAACTAGAAAATATTGTTAATAAGGGTAAAAAAATCCGCACTGGAAAAGCGCGGATTATGGCATCAAGTGAAAAAGGTCTTGTTAGCCTTTGAAGACTCCCATTTCTGAATATTTATTCATCCTTTGTTCCACCAGTTCTGTTGGTGATAAGTTCTTAAATTCGTCAAAAGCTTTTAATATTGATTCTTTTACAGTAAGAAAAGCCTCTGGACGGTTTGCATGTGCTCCACCTAATGGTTCCTTTACAATCTCATCAATAAGCTTTTGTTTTTTCATATCTGTAGCAGTAAGTTTTAAAGCCTCTGCTGCTTGTTCTTTATACTCCCAGCTTCTCCATAAAATTGAAGAACATGACTCTGGTGAAATTACAGAGTACCAAGTATTCTCAAGCATCAATACTTTATTACCAACGCCTATTCCCAAGGCTCCACCACTTGCTCCTTCACCTATAATTATTACGATAATAGGCACTTTAAGACGTGTCATCTCAAGAATGTTACGGGCGATAGCTTCTCCTTGTCCACGCTCTTCTGCTTCTAGACCTGGGTATGCTCCTGGTGTATCTACAATAGAAACTACAGGTACTCCAAACTTTTCGGCACTTTTCATAAGACGTAACGCCTTACGATATCCTTCAGGGTTTGCCATACCGAAGTTACGGTACTGTCTGGTTTTTGTGTTATATCCCTTTTGCTGGCCAATGAACATAAATGACTGATCACCTATCTTTCCCAGGCCACCTATCATTGCTTTATCATCTTTTACATTACGATCTCCATGAAGCTCTAAAAAGGTATCACCACAGATAGCGTTTATATAATCTAATGTATAAGGACGATTAGGGTGTCTCGATAATTGAACACGCTGCCAAGCGGTAAGATTTTTATAGATATCCTTTTTGGCTGCGGCTAGTTTTTTTTCTATTTGCTTACAAGTCTGGGTAACGTCTACATCACTCTCTTGGCCTATTAAGGCACATTTTTCCAGTTGCTCTTCAAGCTCTTTGATGGGTAATTCGAAATCTAAATATTCCATTCTCAAGGTTTTAAGACGCGCAAAGGCGCTTTACTTTCGGTTAGGTATAGTCTACAAATATAATGGTTTTCTTAAGAGACTCAAGCCTCTTTAACAGCCTTGAATTTTTTACTATTCTTAAGCACTCCATTAGCAATAACTACAGCGAGTATTACAAGCGCACCATAGTAAAATTCTGTACTCATTTGTTCTGCATCTCCTAGCACTAGAAAGGCTAGTAATATTCCATATACTGGTTCAAGATTAATGGTAAGCATGATTGTATACGGACTTAAATGTTTCATTACCGCTACAGCCGCTATAAAGGCATATGCTGTACATACAGAGGAAAGTATCCCTATATAAACCCAATCCATAGTAGGTAGAGCAAAAAACTGTGCTGAAAAGAATGTATCTGGCCTTGCAACCACAAGATAGACTGTCACACACAGACTCCCAATGAGTAACTCGTAAAAAGATATTTTTGTAGGATGATGATTTTCTATAAACTTCCCATTTATCAACGTAAATACTGCCGATAAAAATGCAGATAGCAAAGCTAACAATATACCAGTCTGATATGCTGTCTCTACTTCAAAAATAACATATAGTGCACCTACAACGATAGCTCCAAAAAGTAACTCATACCAGATTACCTTACGCTTATAAAATATAGGTTCGAGTAAAGCTGTAAAAAATGCACCCGTACTCATCATTGCAAGGGTAATAGAAACATTAGATTCCTTAATAGCTCCAAAGAAAGTAAGCCAGTGTACTGCAATGACTAGCCCTGCAATTGCAAAACCTATTAGTGTTTTACGTGGTACGGCGAGAGATACCCCTCGTATCTTTATAAAAGCAAATATGAATATACTTGCAAGCCCCATTCTAAACCATACTAATGGAACAGCATCTATGGTTATAAGGGCTCCAAGTACTGCTGTAAATCCCCAAATAAATACTATGAGGTGAAAATGAAGGTATGCCTTAAGCTTATCGTTTTGCATTGCGTAGAAGATATACTGCTAGTATAGCAAAAAGTATGTTAGGTGTCCACACAGCAATTAACGGTGGAAAATCTGATTGTTCTGCAAGTGTTCCAAAAACTTTATCAAAGAATATAAAAACAAAAGCAAGCACAATTCCAAAGGCAAGGTTGATACCCATACCTCCACGACGCTTCATAGCGCTTACAGCTACTGCTATAATTGTGAGAATGTATGCTGCGACGGGTAAACTATAGCGCTTTTGCAAGGTCACTTCATAACGACTTATGTAAGAAGATCCTCTTGATTTTTCTTTAGCTATAAATTCTCTTAATTCTGGAGTACTCAAGGTTTCTGCAATATATTCTACAGGCGTGAGATCATCCATATCAAAATTGAATACCGTATCTAATTTTGCTTTACTTTCAAGTATATCACCGTTCTCTGTAATTGTTCTCTTCTTAAAACTATTTAAGGTGTATGTGGTATCCTCTTCATTATATCTAATACGTGTAGCACTCATTTTGTAAGTCATCTTATTGCCTTCAAAATGCTCCCAAGTAAAATTACGCCCAGTCTTAGTACGTGGTGTAAAACTGCTTACATAGATATAATCTCCTGTATCAATCTGTCGATAAACGTTTTGTGTATCTCGATCTTTTTTATTCTTCTTCAGATATTCAAAAATGAATTCGTTGTAGCCTTTATTTGCACGAGGAGCAAGATAAGTCCCTAAGAAAAAAGCACCTGCACAAACTATGGTCGCCCCTATTATATATGGTCTTAAGAATCTATAAAAGGATACTCCACTACTCAAGAAGGCAATAACCTCCGTATTGTTTGCCAGTTTTGAGGTAAACCAAATGACGGACAAAAACAGAAATAAAGGAAAAAGAAGATTTGCAAAGTATATTGTAAAATTGAGATAATATAAAGCCACCTCACCAAAAGGAACTTCGTTTGCTAAGATTTTATCAATCTTCTCTGCAAGGTTTACAATGATACCTATAGGTATAAACAGCACAAGCATCGTGACAAATGTCCCGATGTATCGCTTTACTATATACCAATCTAGAATCTTCAATTATAAACGATTATCCATTTGTTTTACCATCATTTCTTTCCAAGTCACAAAATCTCCTGCAATAATATGCTTACGAGCTTCACGCACTAACCACATGTAAAATCCTAAATTGTGGATGGTTGCGATTTGCATTCCTAATAACTCATGACATTTAAACAGGTGACGAAGATAGGCTTTACTATATTCTGTATCTACCCAAGTAAGTCCCATTTCATCTATAGGAGAAAAATCATCCTCCCATTTCAGGTTTTTAATGTTTATACTACCGTAGGCAGTAAATAACATTCCGTTACGAGCATTTCTTGTAGGCATCACACAGTCAAACATATCTACACCTAACGCAATATTCTCTAAAATATTTATAGGAGTACCTACTCCCATTAAATATCTAGGTTTGTCCTTAGGTAAGATAGCAGTCACAACCTCTGTCATCCCATACATTTCTTCTGCTGGCTCTCCTACAGAGAGTCCTCCTATGGCATTTCCAAAAGCACCTGCATTTGCAATATATTCGGCAGATTGAGCTCTTAAGTCCTTATACGTACTTCCTTGTACAATAGGAAATAATGCTTGCTCATGACCGTATAATGCTGGGATTTTATTAAAATGATTAATACAACGATCTAGCCATCTATGCGTCATATGCATAGACCTCTTTGCATATCGGTAATCACACGGATATGGTGTACACTCATCAAATGCCATCATAATATCTGCACCTATCTGGCGCTGAATTTCCATCACATTTTCTGGTGTAAACAAGTGCATAGACCCATCTACGTGAGACTTAAAACGCACTCCTTCCTCCTTAATCTTACGTCTATTAGAAAGAGAGTATACTTGATACCCACCACTATCTGTAAGAATAGGTCGATCCCAGTTCATAAACTTATGTAACCCACCTGCCTTCTGCATAATGTCCATCTTAGGACGTAAGTACAAATGATAGGTATTACCTAATATAATATCTGGATTAATATCTTCTCTAAGCTCGCGCTGGTGTACACCCTTTACAGATGCTACCGTACCTACGGGCATAAAAATAGGCGTCTCAATGACACCGTGATCTGTTGTAAGTTTTCCTGCTCTCGCTTGAGATGCAGGATCTGTTGTAAGTAAGTCAAATTGCATAAGAGGCAAAGATATAACTTAGATACAATTTAAAATGAAAGTTGCAACGTCATTTTAAAGGTTAAAAAAGCCTCAGCATATTAAAACAATGTAATAACATACCAGATGCTGAAGCCTAACAAAGCAATTATACTCACAATACTGAGCAAATCCATGCCTTTAGAGAGCTTCGCTTCTTTAGGAATACTTTCGTCCTTAAAGGATAAATAGTTGCAAATAGCATAGAACGGAGCGGTAAGAAAAGATAATATGGTCGCCAGTTTTACAAGAGCTCCCATCTCGCTTATTAAGAAAAATAATATGCCGCAGGTTCCAAGAATTAAGACGATTAAATAAAACAAGTACCCTCGTTTTTTAAAACCAAAACCTAGTAATGAGGTGGTAGCGTCTAGCGCCCTAGGAGACGCATCTAATGTAGTAAGTGTGGTGCTAAACATTGTTGTAAATGCAGCCACACCAATAAGCAAGGTTGCCCAGTCACCCAGACTTGCTGTGTACATATTGATAAGTTGGCCTGCAAAAACACCTCCCCTTGGAGAAAAAGTCTCTCCAGTGCCAAACATGACTAATGCTCCTAAGGTCATAAAGCAAATACCCAGCACTACCGCACCAGCATACCCTATATTAAAGTCAAAAATTGAATTGCGCATTGCATCCTTACCCGTATCTCTCTTTTCTAGTGTCCATAATGAATGCCATATAGAAATATCAAGTGGCGCTGGCATCCACCCCATAAAGGCAATTAGAAATGCCACAGCTGCTCCTTCGGTTGGTATAATTTGGAGCAAGTTTGCTGGAGTACCCATTCCTTGATTAATTACGCTTTCGCGAAAAGCAAAAAAGACAGCCACCAGCGTACTTATAGTGAGTGTGATAATAATCACCTTCATTAGTTTATCGAGAATCCTATACTTTCCTATTGCTAGTATTGCAGCACACAGAATTGTAATTGCGACACTCCATATCGCGACGTCATTAGTTATTCCAAAAAGCTGAACAGCTATTCCTGCAGTTACAATAGTTACTGCTGTCTGAATAGTAAACATAGTGGCTAGCGTCAAAAAGAAATAAACCCACAAAACAGGTTTACCTAACTTCATATAACCGACTAACAAACTATTCCCAGTTGCCGAGGCATACCTGGGCCCAAACTGAAAGAAGGGATATTTTATAATATTAACAAGAATCAAAGCCCACAATAGACCAAAGCCAAAATCGGCGCCTGCTCTAGTGCTTTGTACAAGATGAGAAACCCCAATAGCTGCACCAGCAAATAATAATCCTGGCCCTAACTTTTTAAAGGGTATAGCTTTCAATTATCTTCTGTTTTAATTACATCTGCGAGTAATCTACGAGCACGCAGAAGCTTGACTTTTACATTGCTCATAGGCTCTTCAAGATACTCTGCCATTTCTTTATAGCTCATTTCTTGAAAGTAACGCAAATTAATGATTTCTTGATAATGAGGCTTTAAGGTTTTAATATAAGCTAGTAATTCAGATAAATTCTGCTCCTTTATGAGTACATCTTCTGGAGATGGATTTAAGTCTGCAACTTTCTTTACTCGCTCGTCATCACGATCAGAAATATGAGATCGTATAGAAGACTCCTTCTTCCGAATTATATCAATGTGTATATTTTTTGATATAGTAATTAACCATGTGGCAAACCTATACTCTTCTTTATAGGTATCTATTTTTGAAAAGGCTTTGGAAAACGTCTGGATGGTTATATCCTCTGCATCATAAGCATTTTTAGTACGCTTGAGCTGGAATCCATATACTTCACTCCAAAAGGAATTAAGCAAAAAATTGAAAGCACTTTGCTTTCCTTCTTTTGCTCGGGATATTTCTAGAATAATTTTTTCGGGGGTTACTTCCACCGTGTGGGTTTTGTGATAAGGTTACTGATAAAGATACTCATTTGTACACATACCAACGTAATCTCGTAAATAGGGTATAAATAAGTCAAATCTTTTTCTTGCAAACGCGCAGCGCTACAACCTACAGTAATCCATGCACATAAATAACGTACACCAATAATGAGCGCTACCCACTGCCAGTTAAACTGAGTTACAAGAAGGGCAATTGCTCCTACTAAGAACAAACACTGACTTATATAAAATAGCGCTAGCAATGATTTCTCTAAAAACTTATAGTGTACTGCAGTACTTATGTGTCTACGTTTTTGAGTTATCCAACTTGCAAAAGTTTTTTTAGGCGTAGAAATTGTAAATGATTCTGCAGAAAATTGGATAGCTGTATTCTTTCGCGTGCTTGCCTCGTTTACAAACAGGTCGTCATCACCACTTTGAATTTTAATATGGTTGATAAATCCCTTTTGCTCATAAAAAACATCTGAAGTATACGCTAGGTTACGACCTACGCCCATGTAAGGCCTACCCGCTTTTGCCCAACTAAAATATTGCAAAGCAGTCATCAAAGTTTCAAATCTTATAAGCTTATTAATCCAAGATCCTTTAATTTTCTCATAAGCTCCATAACCTAACACAATTTCCTTTTCTTCACTAAAGGAAGAAGCCATGTGTTGCAACCAGTGATTTGATGCGGGAACACAATCTGCATCTGTAAATAACATGTGCTTATGCTGTGCTCGTTTTATCCCAAGCGTAAGTGCGTATTTTTTATTACCCCAGAAAGTCTCATTATTCACCACATTTACCTGCTGTACATTTACATTGGCTAGTTTAAATGCTTCCATAATATCTTCCGTATCATCAGAAGATGCGTCATTAATTAAAATAACTTCAAATTCTGGATAGTCTTGAGATAGTATTTTTGGGATATTTTTTCGAAGATTTGCCGACTCATTTTTGGCACAAACTATTACCGAAACTGGAGGAAGCGAACTTGTATTGGTAATAGAAATTTTCGCGAAAGCGAATAACCAATAGAAAACATAAAAAGTCACGTTAATAAACGTGACTCCTATAAATATATAAAAAAGTAATGTGAAAATTTGTTCCAACAGATAGAGGTCTTATTTCTCTACAGAACAGTCACCCATTTCTTCGGGCATTTTACCGCACATACCGCAAGCCTCACCACTCTTATTAAGAAAAGGACTTTGACTAGCGCAGGTACCTGCAAATTTACCATCTTTTTTTGCCCAAATTTTGATTGCAATACCTGCTACGGATAGTGCAAGAAGGGCTAGTGTTATTAATAGTAACTCCATGACAATTATTTTGCACAAAGATACAGAAAGGCATTAGGAAGTAAAAGTTTTTTAAAGAAAGGAAAGTGCTTAGTTATTCTCAAAACTTATAGTAGCAACTTCATTTGCTTGTGTTGCTTCTTTACTCCCACCCTTAGGTTCTATCGTAATATTAATACTCGCCATACGTTCCTCATAAGGAATCTCTACAAGGTTATCTTTTGTAACCTTGAGAATATCTAGAGGAACTAGCGTTCCATCTACAGATGCCCACATCTGGTACACTTGCTCGTCTGGAAGTTCAGGCAAGGTATTTACGTGTATGTATGAGCGCTGCTCTAGCTCGTTAACGTAAGCAACAGCCTCTAGTCGCTGTGCACGTACATTACCTTGTAAAATATATTTCTGAGTTGAGGTATTATTAAGAATCATAAATTGCTCCTCTACAGATTGTAACATCTCTCTGTTTGAAACGATATCATCATTTAAGTTTTCAAGCAGGTTTGATGTAAACCTTCTATCATCTAGCAACTCTTGATTTTGCTTATAAATCATAATAGCAACTAACCCAAAAAATGCAGCAATCATACATGCAGTAATGGCAAGAATAGGCAAAGCACGCTTAGGCTTATTCCTTGCTACATTTACGATTGTAGCACGCAACTCCTCAGGAACTTTTACAGCATATGATGTCGCATAATTCTCAAGATTTTCTTGTAATTCTATATAGGTTTGCTTCACCTCTGGATACTTAGCTATATAATGCTCAGCTTCCTGAGACTCTATAGGCGAAGTAGTTCCCATAAGGTAACGCTCTAATAAATCGCTCTCTAAAAATTGTGAAACTCTATCACTCATAACATACTGATCATAAAAAATAATACTCCAAACAGTTTACGCAGTTCTCGTAGGCCTATTTTTAACCTAGACTTCACAGTACCTAACGGTATGTTCAGCTCTTCACTTGCCTCTTGCTGGGTCATTCCTTGAAAAAACAATGCATCAATTACTACTCTGTATTTATCTTCAAGTCCATTTGCATGTTCTTGAATATCCATATGCTCTATTGCCAGCGAGGTAGACTGTAAATGATATACGTTTGAATCGTTTGTTTGGACTTCTTTATTCATTTTTCTTTTACGACTACGCACCTTGTCTATAGCCGTGTTTTGAACTACTCTAAAAAGCCAGGTAAACAGACGCGCTTTATCTGCGTCATACTTATGTGCGTTTTTCCAAATTTTGACAAATGATTCTTGCAATACGTCTTGAGCAAGCTCCTCATCATGGGTCACTTTAATCGCAACACCATACAGAGCATCTGCATAGTTGTCATATAATAACCCTATAGCACGCTCATCTCCAGCCTTAAGGAGTTCTACAATATGTTTTTCGACAAATGTCTTCAAAAAGTAAGTTTTTCTTGAATTAACAAAATCTTAAGAATACAATTCCATCCTACACTTCAAGTTAGTGCGTATAATTAAGAAAGGAAAAGATTTTACTATAAACTCTGTAAACAAAGTATTATTATGAAACTCAAAAATATAATTTTAATTGCAGTAATTTCATTCTTTTCATTGAGCAGTTATGCACAATCGGACATAGTAGACATCATCTTACATTCTGAAAATCACACAACATTTACTGCAACAATAAAAGCTGCAAATCTTGTTTCCACCCTTAAAGAAAAAGGTCCATATACCATATTTGCACCTACCAATGAAGCATTTGACAAACTTGAACAAGGAAAACTACAATTCCTCTTACAACCAGAAAATAAAGCTATACTATCCACTACGCTTACCTATCACGCAATACCAGCTTATTTGACCGCAAATAACATTGTTGACCAAATAAAGATAGGAGACGGCACCTTTAAAATGACAACCGTTGCTGGTAATATTCTCACAGCCTCTATTAAAGATGGCAATGTAATACTCACAGACAGCTCAGGGAATATTGCAACAATCACTGCTACAGATTTAAAAGGATCTAATGGCACCATCCACGTGATTGACGGAGTAATGATACCTATTAATTAGAATTAACTTAAGTCAAGTTTAGTTGAGAGAGCCCTATGCGAGTGGGGCTTTTTTTTACGCTTTCGCGAAAAAGGTACAAATCACAAAAAGATAGAAATAGAAAAAGAGCAGCTAACGGGCTACTCTTTCTTTATTCGAAAAATTATATTGTTATCTAATTCTTTTGACCTTATATCACATTCACCTCTGGAACAATCTTTATTCCAAACATTTCATTTACGGCTGCTTGAATTTTCATAGCAACTCCCCAGACTTCTGCTCCTGTTGCATTCCCATGATTAACTAACACAAGCGCTTGCTTGTCATGCACACCCGCATCTCCAAATCTTTTCCCTTTAAAACCTGCTTGCTCAATGAGCCATCCTGCTGGAACTTTGATTTGCTCATTACCTATCGGATAAAAAGGTATTTCGGTATGCTCTTTTCTGAGTTCGGTAAACTGAGCTTGAGAGATTACTGGGTTTTTAAAAAATGATCCGCTATTTCCTATCTTTTTAGGATCTGGCAACTTAGACTGGCGTATCTCTATAACCACGTTTGAGATATCTACTAAGGTTGGGTGTGTTATTTCTTTCGCTTTAAGCGTGTCATAAATAGCGCCGTACTCTGTATTTATTTTATGATTCTTCTTTGTGAGTTTAAAAGTCACCGACGTAATTACATATTGATCTTTGAGCTCATTTTTAAACACAGAATCTCTATATCCAAAAGCACAATCTTCAAGTGTAAAAACACGTTCCTGTTGTGTAGCTCTATGCACTGCCTCACATGAGTAAAAAGTATCTTTTAATTCTACTCCGTAAGCACCTATATTTTGAATAGGTGACGTTCCCACATTACCTGGGATAAGAGATAGATTTTCAACACCTCCTAGGTCGTGATTTACACAGTACAATACAAACTCGTGCCAGTTTTCTCCTCCAGCTACCTTAAGCAAGATCTCATCTTTAGTAAATGTATCATCTACCACTTCAATACTCTTAAGGTCACAATGAATCACTAGCCTATCGACATCTTTAGTGAGAAGCATATTACTCCCTCCCCCTATTATAAAAGGATTAGGATATGTCTCATCTGCAAGCAATTCTTTTAAGACATCAATAGAAGAAACGCTCGCAAAATAGCGAGCGTTTACGTCTATACCAAAGGTATTATACTTCTTAAGTGATACGTTTTCTAGTACCTCCATTATTAATCTTGATATTGCTCTAGAGCAACTTTTAAAATAGCCACAGCATCTTTTAAGTGGCTTTCTTCTAGCACATAAGCGATACGTACTTGGTTAAGACCTACGTTTTCACTACTGTAAAATCCAGCTGCTGGAGCTACCATTATTGTTCTTCCATCTAAGTCAAAAGACTCTAGTAACCACTGTGCAAAAGCATCTGCATTTTTTATTGGAAGCTCTGCAATACAGTAAAATGCTCCTTTAGGCTTTGCTACTTTTACTCCCGGTATAGCTTCTAGTCCCGCTACAAGAATATCTCTACGAGACACATACTCTTCAATCACATCGTCAAAATAACTTTGCGGAGTATCTAATGCTGCCTCAGATGCTATTTGTGCAAATGTAGGAGGACTCAAACGTGCTTGTGCAAACTTCATAGCCGTACTCATAAGTTCTTTGTTGCGACTTACGATACACCCTATACGAGCTCCACACATAGAAAAACGCTTTGACACAGAATCTATCATGATTGCATGATTATCTATATCTCGCTCTTTCATTACTGAGTGATGCTGGTGACCATCATAAGCAAACTCACGATACACCTCGTCTGCAATAAGAAATAGATCATGCTTTTTAACTAGCTCTGCTAGTTGGCGTATTTCTTCTTGAGAATATAAATACCCTGTTGGATTCCCAGGATTACAAATAACGATTGCCTTTGTCTTGTCTGATATCAGTTTTTCAAAATCTGAAATAGGAGGCAATGCAAATCCTTCTTCTAATGTAGATATAACAGGAACTACCGTCACGCCACTTGCAGTTGCAAATCCGTTGTAGTTTGCATAGAAAGGCTCTGGAATGATAATTTCATCACCTGGATCTGTAACACTTCCCATTGCAAACAATAATGCTTCAGAACCTCCTGTAGAAATGATTATCTCTTCTGAGGTCACATCAATACCGTGATTACTGTAATAAGAAGCAAGTTTATCTCTGTAAGATTGAAATCCTGCACTATGACTATAAGCAAGCACCTCAAGATTATTATTTTTTACCGCATCAAGCGCTACTTGTGGCGTTTTGATATCTGGCTGACCAATGTTAAGTTGGTGGATTTTTATTCCTCGAGCTTTGGCCGCATCGGCAAATGGTACGAGTTTACGTATAGGTGATTGAGGCATTGCTAGCCCCTTCTTTGATATTGCTGGCATAATGTATTTTTCTTTATACAAAAATGCGGAATTTATTGGTGTTTTTAAAGCGTGCGCAAGGGTATTTTGCTTTCGCGAAAGCGCATAAAAAAAGACCGCCATTACGGCAGTCTTTAATACGATTTATGTGATCTAATTATTGACCAGCTTCTGGCTTTACCAGTCCTTTAATTTTAAGACTTTGTGGCACTTCTGAAGCATTAGAATAAATTGTTATTGTTCTTCTAATAGGTCCTTCTCTTTTTGTGTCATACTTTACCTCTATCTCACCTTTTTCTCCTGGTTGAATAGGACTTTCTGGTTTTTTAGGTATTGTACAACCGCAAGTAGAGTAAACTCTTGCCACGATAAGTACATCATCTCCTGTATTTGTAAAAGTAAACTTACGTACACCGTCTGCACCGTAGTCTATTTCACCATAATCTATAACTTCTGAATCAAAAGTGATTACAGCTTTTTTCTCTTGTGCTTGAACGCTTACTACTAGAAGCATAGCGACAAATAAAAATAGTACCTTTTTCATAATTTTCAATATTTGAGGGATTCCAAATGTAACTACAAATTAAACACCTGCCAAGAATGATATTAACATTAACATGATGCGCTACTGTATATGTGTGCCAAAAATAGCACTTTGTCTACACAATAATCCTACTGTTATCCCTACTTTTGCTTACTTTAAGACAATAATCAGACCAAACTATGAGTATAGCATCAAAATATGATTCTACCCAAGTAGAAGACAAGTGGTACAGCTACTGGATGGAACATAATTACTTCCATTCTACACCAGACGATAGAGAACCGTATACCATTGTGATACCGCCTCCTAACGTTACTGGAGTCTTACACATGGGACATATGCTTAACAACACGATTCAAGATGTTTTAGTACGTCGCGCTCGATTGTTAGGAAAAAATGCTTGCTGGGTACCTGGAACAGATCACGCTTCTATTGCTACAGAGGCAAAGGTAGTTGCACGTCTTAAAGAACAAGGGATAAAAAAATCTGATCTTACTCGTGAGGAGTTTCTTGCGCACGCATGGGAGTGGAAAGAAGAGTATGGTGGGGTAATCCTCGATCAGCTCAAAAAGCTTGGAGCTTCATGTGACTGGGAACGCACCGCATTTACAATGGATCCAGCAATGTCTGAGTCTGTTATAAAAACTTTTGTAGACTTACATAATAAAGGACTTATATATCGCGGTTACCGCATGGTAAACTGGGATCCAGAAGCAAAAACTACACTTTCTGATGAGGAAGTAATACACGAAGAACGTCAAGGACTTCTATACTACCTTAACTACAAACTAGAAGGCTCTGACGAAACGTTAACGATTGCCACTACACGTCCAGAAACTATTTTTGGCGATACGGCTATATGCATCAACCCTACAGACGAACGCTTCACACATCTTAAAGGAAAGAAAGCGATTGTACCTATAAGCGGCCGTGTGATTCCTATTATAGAAGATGAGTATGTAGATCTTGAGTTTGGAACAGGATGCCTAAAGGTTACTCCTGCACACGACGAGAATGACAAAATGCTGGGCGATAAACATAAGCTTGAAGTAATAGACATCTTTAATGACGACGCTTCTCTTAATAGTTTTGGACTTCACTATGAAGGTCAAGATCGCTTTGAATGTCGTAAGAATATCAAAAAAGAACTTGAAGAAATAGGCGCTCTAGTAAAAACAGAGAACCACATTAATAAAGTGGGAACATCTGAGCGTACAAAGGCCGTAATTGAGCCTAGACTATCTGACCAATGGTTCCTTAAAATGGAAGAGCTTGTAAAACCTGCCATAAAAGCTGTGCTTGAAACTGGAGAGGTAAAGTTATTTCCTAAGAAATTTGAAAACACCTACCGTCACTGGATGGAGAACATACGCGACTGGAATATCTCTCGCCAATTATGGTGGGGACAGCAAATACCTGCTTACTTCTATGGAGATGGCAAAGAGGATTTTGTAGTAGCAGAAAGTATAGAGGAGGCTGTTACGCTTTCGCGAAAGCGTACCGGAAACGATTCCCTCACTGCAACAGATTTACGTCAAGACGAAGATGCTATGGACACTTGGTTCAGCTCTTGGTTATGGCCTATGAGTGTTTTTGACGGAGTGCGCAATCCAGACAACGAAGAGTTTAACTACTACTACCCTACTAATGATCTTGTAACGGGTCCAGATATTTTATTTTTCTGGGTAGCACGTATGATCATAGCTGGATATGAGTATACAGATAAAAGACCTTTCCAAAACGTTTATCTTACCGGACTTGTAAGAGACAAGCAGCGTCGTAAGATGTCTAAATCATTAGGCAACTCACCAGATGCGCTAGAGCTCATAAAAGAGTACGGAGCAGATGGTGTACGTGTAGGACTATTATTGAGTAGTGCCGCTGGTAACGACCTTATGTTTGATGAAGATCTACTTAAACAAGGAAAAGGATTCATCAAGAAAAATTTAAGTGCCTTTAGCCTTATACAAGGTTGGGAGATTGATGAGACCATACCACAACCGGCACACAGTGCACAAGGTCTAGAGTGGTACACTAACCGTTTTAACCAGACTCTTGTTGAGATAGAAGACCACTTCTCAAAATATAGAATTTCTGACGCTTTGATGGCTAGTTACAAACTTGTATGGAATGACTTCTGTGGTTGGTTACTAGAAATTATAAAGCCAGCATACCAGCAGCCTATTGATCGTAAAACTTATGATGCGGTAATTGCAGCATTTGAAAACAACCTACGTATCCTTCACCCATTTATTCCTTTTGCATCTGAAGAGATCTGGCAGACAATCGCTACACGTACTCCAGAAGAAGCGCTAATTATTAATAAATGGCCAGAAGGAGGCGAAGTAAACGAGCAAATCATTGCAGATTTTGACTACGCTACACAAGTTGTTTCAGGAATAAGAACGATAAGAAAAAGTAAGAACATAGCTTTTAAAGATCAAATAGAATTACATCTTTTAAGCAATGAGAAAGCATCATCAGACTATGATGGCATCATCTCGAAGTTAGGTAATGTGAATGAGATCGCTTTCGCGAAAGCGCCACTAGACGGGGCATTATCCTTTAGAGTAAAATCTAATGAGTACTTCATACCACTTGCAGGCGCCATTGATGTAGAGGCCGAAGTTGCAAAAATTGAGGAAGAACTCAAATACACGAAAGGTTTCCTTATATCTGTTTCTAAGAAACTATCAAACGAACGCTTTGTAAGCAATGCACCAGAAAAGGTGGTTGAGATCGAAAAGCAAAAGATGGCAGATGCCGAAGCAAAAATTGAGGCTTTAGAAAAACGTCTTGCTAGTTTGACATAGACTTTCAAATACCTATCATAACAACAAAGGCGCAGATGATATCTGCGCCTTTGCTATTTTATATAATCTAGTCAATTGTTTTTACAAATATTTATCTGCGGCTTCGATATACGCTTCTTTTGCCTCTCGCGCAGTCATTGACTTAACTTGTAGTAATGCATTAATCTTAAAGGCACTTACAAGCTCGTGCTCTCCTTCGTTGTGACTAAATGTATTCTTTTGAGTAGCCTGTTTGTAAAGCGCGTAAAATTGCAGTAATACGTCAGGTGGAAATTCCTGCTTAGCATTACTGACCTTACGGAGGGCTTCTTCAAATTTTTCTTGAAGTACCTTCTTATCCATTATATTGATGCTATTATCGATTGCGCTCCTTTTACAACATCATTAAGCTTTACATCGAGCTTTGTTCCTATAGGTAGATATAAATCTACACGAGAACCAAAACGTATAAAACCGCTATCATCTCCTTGTACTACCATCTGACCTTCTTCTGCATAATTGATAATGCGCTTAGCAAGGGCACCAGCAATCTGACGATATAATACATCTCCAAACTTATCTGTAGTCACAACAACGGTTGTACGCTCGTTCTCAGTACTTGATTTAGGGTGCCAAGCTACTAGGTATTTACCTGGATGATACTTGCTGTAAGCAATACGTCCTCCTCCTGGATAACGTGTTACGTGCACATTAAGTGGCGACATAAACACAGAAACTTGAAGACGCTTATCTTTAAAATACTCTGCCTCATACACCTCTTCAATTACAACTACTTTACCATCTACTGGTGATGTAAGTACATTTGTATCATTAGGAGCAGTGCGCTCAGGATTTCTAAAAAACTGGAGTACTAGATATAATAGCACACCTAATACGATAGCTATTAAATAAAACAACCAGTTTTTATCTAAAAATCTATTAGCAACCAATATAAGTCCCGTAAAGATAACGAGTGATATTACTATAATTTTATATCCTTCTTTATGGAACATAGTCAAGTACAATTAAAAATAAGTATAAAAATGGCGCTGCAAATATGATACTATCTAGTCGATCATATAATCCACCGTGCCCTGGCATGATGCGCCCACTGTCCTTTACTCCAGCTTGACGCTTGAGCTGTGATTGAATAAGATCTCCCAAAGTTCCAAAAACAGAAGTAACAATCGCTATCGTTAACCAAAGCTGAAGACTAAGAAGATCTGTAAAAAAGTAAAATAATAAACTAGCCAAACAACAGAATACTAATCCACCCACAAAACCTTCGACAGTTTTGTTAGGAGAGATACGTTCTAGCAACTTATGCTTACCTATACTTTTACCTACTATAAATGCAAAGGTATCATTAATCCATATAAGAGCAAATACGCTTGCTACAAGCAAAGAGGTATATTCTCCTTTGTATGATGGCAGAAGTATAGTGAACACTACACCTCCTATGATATAAAATATGGTATAAGCATACTTTTGAGCAACTGTAATATATCGCTCCGAAGGCCTAATAAGATTTTTAATGAGATAAAGGTTTACTGTAATTGTGAGCGCTAAAAATATGAGAGCAACACTTCTATCTAACTTTAGATAACATAAAACGGTTACACAAAGAAGTAGTAAAACATAAGAAAGCAATGATTTTATCTCAATGAGTTTAAGAAACTCATATAAGACTACCACTCCTAGACCTAGAAACACTATTAGATAAGTAGTTTCTAATGAAAAAATAGCAAGCAACAACAAGGTCACATAGAGCAATCCAGACAGCCCTCTAATTATTATTTCACGCATATTAAAGGTCTTCTAGCAATAACAGGTAAAGATTCTTGGTACTACTTCCATAGGTCATAAAATCCTTATCATCTTCTTTTGACTCAAAATTCTTAATAGTAGTAATGTTAGTAGGTATACTTCCAGAATTTCTATTTTTTATGAGTCTTAATCCCTCTCCTATTGTGTTTACTATTTGACTTGTAGTCCCAAAAACAATAATATTCTCAGGCAAATCGTTTAGCTTTAATTCTTTTAGTTGCTTAGAACATACTAATAAAGATCCGTCATTTGCTACGAGGCTCTCGCAGGTAGTCAAAAAGAAAGGAGCTTCTCCATTTGTTCCAAATGTAAGATTATAACCTTTAAAGATCTCTTTGAGGTTATCATCTGTACAAAACACATGCTCTTCGTACCAATCGTTTTCTAATAAGATGTTATCAAAATTCTCATGAATCTCATCTTGATTAAGAGCATACAAAAATCGCCCTCCATTTATGATAAAGTTTTTTGTGAAACGCTCGTCTGCTGGAGTATTAATATCCGGCATGTATTTACTGCGCACTTCACCTTCTTTATCGCTATGGGGGCTATCTGACTTAGATGTATTTCCAAAGATTTTTCTAAAAAGACTCATCAATAGATTTGCTCAACGCTTGGTGTATTTTTCAAATATAAAAAATCTTGACTGAACCTTAGGTACAATCAAGATTTTTTGAGGGTCTATCCCTTAATAGCTTAGTCTAAAACTAGACTAGTGGCTTAGTTTCAGAATCTTCAGAAGCTTCTTCGATTTCGACATTTCCAAAAGCACGTTTTCCAAAGATTTCCTCTAGGTTATCTTTAAAAATCACTTCTTTATCAAGAAGATATTCTGCTAGTTGGGTAAGCTTTTCTTTCTCCTTAGTAAGTAAATCGATAGCTCTTTGATATTGCCCTTCTATAATATTAGAGATTTCTTTATCAATTATTTCTGCTGTCTGCTCACTATAAGGCTTTGTAAAGCTACTATCTGATTGACCTGTAGAATCATAATAAGTAAGGTTACCTACTTTATCATTTAATCCATAAACAGTGACCATCATTCTAGCCTGCTTAGTTACTTTCTCAAGATCACTTAAAGCCCCAGTAGATATCTTGTTAAAGATTACCTTTTCTGCTGCTCTACCTCCTAAGGCAGCACACATTTCGTCTAGCATCTGTTCCGGACGTACGATGAGCCTCTCTTCTGGTAAATACCATGCAGCTCCTAAAGATTGCCCACGAGGAACAATAGTCACTTTTACAAGTGGCGCAGCATGCTCAAGCATCCAGCTCACTGTAGCGTGTCCAGCTTCATGAAAAGCAATTGCACGCTTCTCATCTGGTGTGATAATTTTATTTTTCTTCTCAAGTCCTCCTACAATACGATCTACCGCATCTAAGAAATCTTGTTTACCTACTGCTTTACTTCCTTTACGAGCAGCAATAAGTGCAGCTTCGTTACACATGTTTGCAATATCTGCTCCAGAGAAACCTGGAGTTTGCTTTGCAAGGAAATCCACATCAAGCTCATCATCTACCTTTTTCAAAGGACGAAGGTGAACTTCAAAAATCTCTTTACGCTCACGTACATCTGGAAGATCCACATAAATCTGGCGATCAAAACGACCAGCACGCATTAAAGCTTTATCAAGAACGTCTGCTCTGTTTGTAGCAGCAAGCACAATTACATTTGTATTAGTGCCAAAACCATCCATCTCTGTTAGAAGTTGGTTAAGTGTATTCTCACGCTCATCATTACCTCCAGAAAAGTTGTTTTTTCCACGAGCACGTCCTATTGCATCAATCTCATCTATAAATATTATAGCTGGAGATTTTTCTTTTGCTTGTTTGAACAAATCACGTACACGTGAAGCACCCACACCTACAAACATCTCCACAAAGTCTGATCCTGATAATGAGAAGAAAGGAACCTTTGCTTCTCCGGCAACTGCCTTTGCTAGTAATGTTTTACCAGTACCTGGTTGCCCTACTAGTAATGCTCCTTTAGGAATCTTACCTCCTAAACTCGTATATTTCTCTGGGTTCTTCAAGAAATCTACAATCTCTTGTATTTCTTCTTTTGCTCCTTCAAGTCCTGCTACGTCTTTAAATGTAGTTTTAACATCAGTTTTCTCGTCAAATAATTTAGCCTTTGACTTACCTATGTTAAAAATCTGACCTCCAGGACCTCCTCCTCCACCAGAAGACATACGTCTCATGATAAAAATCCAAAGTCCTATAATAAGTATGAAAGGAAGAAAACTAGCAACAAGCCCCCACATATCACCTTCCGTCTCATAAGAAACTCTAGTATCTAGGTTGTTTTCATCAATCGTTGTGTTGATATCATTTTCAAAATTCTGTAGATCTCCTATTTCAAAACGATAGTCTGGAGCACCAGCAGATGGTTTTAAAAAACCTGTAGCTCGTCCTTTATTGTGGACTTCCTTTGCTTCGGCCTCTTTAGTAAGATAAACCTTTACAGAGTTTTTATTTACAATCTCTACACGAGCAACATCACCAGCCTCTAGGTATTCTTCAAATTGGTAAAGAGAAGTTTTCTGTGCTTCACCTAACCCAGAACTACCAGTAAGCATACTGATTGCAATAAATATTATAACAATTAAACCGTATATCCAGTAAGAACTAAACTTAGGTTTATTAGGCGGAGTACCGCCTGCATTCTTTTCTTCTTTAGCCATTTAATCTTTTTTTTTAATAATCTGATGGGATCGTAGTAATCTTTGCATCACCCCAAAGACTTTCTATATCATAGAATTCACGTATGTGCTTTTGAAAAACATGCACCACTACATTAACGTAGTCCATAAGTACCCATTCTTGATTTTCCATACCCTCGATATGCCATGCTTTTTCTTGCAGAGCTTTACTAGCAGTCTTTTGGATAGAACTTACGATAGCCCCCACTTGAGTGTTTGATGTTCCATCACATATGATAAAATAATCACAAACCGTATTTTCTATATCTCTAAGATCCAGTATATCAATATTCTGTCCCTTCACATCTTCAATTCCCTCGACAATCTTAGCAATTAATTGATCTGTATTCTTTTCCTTATTTACCATTAAATTCTTTAATTTACACAAAGTTATTACAAATTTACATTACTCTGCGGTCTTAACACAAGTTTAGACTGGGTGTTTTACATATGCGCATAGACAAACTTCATACCATTGACTCAACAAACGATTACCTCAAACGTATTTCAAAAGAAGAAAACGCAGAGGAAGACATCGTAGTTTGGGCTTTAGAACAAACTGCCGGACGTGGACAGATGGGTACTCAGTGGCAAACTGAAAGCGGTAAAAACCTAACCTTCAGCGTTTTTAGAAAAGTAAAGCGAATTACCATCAACGAGCAATTTTATGCTCTTATGGCAGCTTCTCTCGCCGTTAAAGATGTTTTATCTAAACTTCTCATAAAAAATGTTCGTGTTAAATGGCCTAACGACATATTGACAGATAACGACAAAATATGCGGCATACTTATAGAGAGTGTCATAAAAGGCGGGCAACTTGACGCAATGATCTTAGGCGTAGGACTTAATGTAAATCAGACACAGTGGAATAATGTACCTCGCGCTACTTCAATAAAATCTAGAACAGGGATTCACTTTGAGTTAGAAGAAATTTTATCACTACTACTAAAGAGATTTCATCACTATGTTGACCTACTTCTCAAAGGAGAATTCAACACCATCAAAAATGACTACGAAGCTCACTTATTTAAAAAAGATAAACCTGCTACATTTCTTTCGGCAGGTGGGCGTCAGTTTGTTGGAATAATAAAAGGTGTTTCAGAGTCCGGAAAACTACTTCTTCAAGAAGAAAATGATATTGTAAATGAGTATGATCTCAAGGAACTTCAATTATTATATTAAGAGTACGCTTTCGCGAAAGCGTAACAACCCACAATTCATTATTTAGTATCTTTGTAACGCTATAAAAAATGCTATGCAAGAAGAACTCACTATTACTAAGCCAGAGCGCGTCGCAAAGCCAAAATGGCTTCGTGTAAAACTACCTACTGGTAAGAAATATAAAGACCTACGTAATCTAGTAGACAAGTACAGTCTTAATACCATATGCCTGTCTCTTATACACATCTGACGCTGCCGACGAAGAGGATAGTGTAGAT
>OJBP01000096.1_pt1 | contig 57013 bp, 45 predicted proteins | sample 1590691 | NCBI WGS metagenome assembly OJBP01 (sample SAMN05416848, study PRJEB24817) | seawater metagenome | isolation source: Sea water | place: Canada:Atlantic | collected 2013-07 | reverse complement strand
TACGAGATAGGAGTCCGTCTCGTGGGCTCGGAGATGTGTATAAGAGACAGGTGCGTAACATTTTATTAGGATCTGATAATGCTGCTACCTCATACTTAGAAGGAAAAACACAAACAGCACTTTATGGAAAGTTTAATCCTGTGATAAAAAATAGCTTTGCAAAAGTAGGTGCAGATCAAATATGGACTAACCTAATTACAAAGTATAACGAGTTACCACTTACTAATGATGTAAACCCTGACCTTACAGATTATGTAACGCAACAAGCTCTTGAAGGAGTTTATAAAATGATTGCGGTAGAAGAAAAGGAAATCCGTACAAAAACACAAAGTAGGACTACAGATCTTTTACAGCGTGTATTTGCACTTCAAGATTAACAAGATTATTCTTACATTAATTACTTGATTTTTATGTAGTTATAGTATTTAAGATTGGTTTTTTTTTAATACATTTAAGTAGAGAAAATAAGTTTAACCCCAAATTAACCTACTTGTATTATGAATTCCCAGTATAAACACCAGCGCATCAAGACCTACATGGAGCGCAAGCACAAAAAACTTGTAGAAGAGGCCTACAATTTAAAGTACACAGATCACGAGCAAAGTGATGTGCTTACCTTTGAAGCGCTACAACTCGATTCAAAATTAAAGTTTTTGCAATTCTAGTTGAGATCGTAAATTTCTAAAGTATGAGTATGCCTTAAGAAGTCTACTTCCATACCATGAGAAATACTCACCGTCTACTAATACCACTCTAGCAGTGGTATTTTTTTTGAATAATGCGATATGTTCTTCCTTAAATGGAAAAGGCTCTGATGATAAGAAGATGTAATCAAGATTTGCTAACTGTTCTGTTTGGACCTCTGGGTATCTACCTTCTAAAGAGGTAAAAGCATTTTTAAAACCAGCCTCTTCTAATAGTGTGTTTATAAAAGTATGTGCACCGGCAACCATCATTGGTTCCTTCCAGATAAAATAGCCTACACTACCTTGACTCGATGTCTTGAGCTCCTTTAAAAATTGATTGCGCTCATTTGTAATAGCGGTAGCAAGTTGCAGTGCTTCTTCCTCTTTTTTAAAAATTACTCCGTATTGTAGTATGAGATCTAGAGACTCTTGAACGCTTATAATATCTGATGTGTGTACCGGAGCAATAGCTCGTAAACTTTCTACAATCTCTTTTGTGTTTTCTTCTTTATTGCAAAGTATAATATCTGGCTGTAGCGCGGTTATTTTTACAATATCTACTTGCTTTGTACCTCCTACTACTTCTTTATCACCACGCAGATGCAATGGATGAACACAAAATTTTGTAACACCTACGATGTGCTCTTCTAATCCCAGGTGAACTAGAAGTTCTGTCTGGCTAGGTACTAAAGAAACAATGCGCAGTGGTGTATGATCAAACTCTAGACGAGTGCCTATTTGATCTGTAATGTTCATACTAGATATGTTCTAAAATAAGCTCTCTCATTTCTTCTTGCATTTGCTGTGCAACATTGCGCGCAGCGATTGCAAAGTCTTCTCCTTGAGAATTGTAAATAATACCTCGAGAAGAATTAACAAGAAGCCCTATATCCTTGGTCATTCCGTATTTACAAACTTCACGTAAGCTACCTCCCTGCGCTCCTACTCCTGGTACGAGTAAGAATGCCTCAGGAATAATAGCACGTATATCTGTGAGGTACTCAGCTTTTGTAGCACCTACTACATACATAAGTTGCTCACTATTGGTATATGTCTTAGAGGTTTCAAGTACGTGCTTGTACACTTCTTTACCCTCAATCTCCTTTGTTTGAAAATCAAAGGCTCCCTTATTTGAAGTAAGCGCAAGCAATATAGTGTGCTTGTCATTAAATTCCAGAAATGGCTCTACAGAATCTTTACCCATGTATGGAGCAACCGTTACAGAATCAAAGCTCAAGTCCTCAAAAAATGCCTTAGCATATCGAGTAGATGTATTCCCTATATCTCCACGTTTTGCATCTGCAATCGTGAATTGCTCTGGATACTTTTCGTTTATATAGTTAATTGTTTTCTCTAGCGCTTGCCATCCTTTGATACCATAAGCTTCATAAAACGCAGTATTAGGTTTATAACCTACACATAAATCGTGTGTGGCATCTATAATCGCTTTGTTAAAAGCAAAAATAGGATCTTCCTCTTCCAATAAATGCGCAGGAATCTTATCAAGATCTGTATCTAGACCAACTATTAAAAAAGATTGCTTCTTTTTAATCTGGGTAATTAAATCAGCTGTTTTCATTGTCGTTTATTTCAGATCTAGATAATAGTCAGCTTTATTATGCTATAATTCTCCTTCAGTAAATTTGAGTTTCTCTGTATTCTCAACAAGCCTTAACTCTTCAAGAATTTTTTGAATATCACCATTTACGATATTCTGTAAATCGTATAATGTTAATCCAATACGGTGATCCGTTACACGTCCTTGAGGATAGTTATACGTACGAATCTTTGCACTACGGTCACCACTACTTACTTGTGAGTTACGTTTTGCCGCATCTTCTTCTTGCTTCTTAGCAAGTTCCATATCATATAAACGTGAGCGTAGTACTTTAAAAGCCTTCTCCTTGTTTTTATGTTGCGATTTTTGGTCTTGACACTGCGCTACAAGTCCTGTAGGGATGTGTGTTAATCGTACTGCAGAGTATGTTGTGTTTACAGACTGCCCACCTGGTCCAGAAGAACAGAAAAAATCTACACGTACATCTTTAGGCTCTATTTGAACATCAAACTCTTCTGCCTCTGGAAGTACCATTACTGTTGCAGCACTGGTATGCACACGACCTTGAGTTTCTGTTTGCGGTACTCGCTGTACACGGTGTACTCCAGCTTCAAACTTCATAGTACCGTATACATCTTGCCCTGTAATTTCAAATTGGATTTCTTTAAATCCTCCAGAAGTACCTTCAGAATAATCTACCGTACTATGCTTCCATCCTGGGACAGAATCTACATACTTCGTATACATTCTGTATAAGTCTCCAGCAAAAATACTTGCTTCATCACCACCAGTTCCAGCGCGTATTTCTACAACGACGTTCTTTGCATCTTCTGGATCCTTAGGGATAAGCATCATTCTGATTTTTTCCTCTAGTTCAGGAATACCAGTTTTTGCCTCATCGTATTGCATCTTGGCCATTTCAACCATTTCAGCATCACTACCATCGGCTATGATTTCTTCGGCCTCTTTGAGGTTTTCACTAAGCTCTATATATACCTCTCGCACTTCCATGAGTGCCTTAAGATCGCTATATTCCTTATTGAGCTGGACATAGCGCTTTTGATCTGTTATAATATCTGGTTGTATAATGAGATCACTTATCTCATCAAAACGTTGCTTTACTATTTGTAATTTTTCTAACATCTACTTTCTATAATAAGTAGCGAATTTACGATAATTTAAACAAGGAATGAAAGGTAAATGGAGGTCTATATACGCTTTCGCGAAAGCAAAAAAAGAAATAGTGATTAATACGATTGAGTAAGTTGATTCTTCTCTTCTTCTTTATTATCTACATCCAAAACCGTGTATATAAAAAAGGCCAATCCTAACGCGGCACTAACAAAATCAATATAATAGAAGAAACTAATTCCAAAATAGTACCCAAGAAGAGATGCCACGTCCGAAAAGATAAAACAAAATACAAAAAACAGAAAAGCTAATGATCTATCACTATTAACAACTTGGTTATATAAGACTGCTATTGCTCCTAATAAACTTATGATAACTCCAAAAAGAAACACAAGACCAGACTGAAAAGACCCTTCGTAACCTTCCTTCACCTGAGACACTAGTTCATTAAGTATAAGCATGTTGAGTGTAATAAAAATTAGAGTGCATATTATCGCTGCTCGATCTTTTAAAAATGCACTAAGCATATCTAACCGCTTTATAATAATGAGACTATAAGTCACACAGCCAAGAAGGATATAAGCTATCTGCCCAAAGTTTTTATAATAGTAGAACACAGAATATTCTCGTAGGGCTAACATTACTAGAATTGCTATAACGATAAACCTAATACGAGGTGCTTTGATTATGTAATAAATGAGAAAGACTAGTACAGTTAAAAGCGGTATATATCTGAAGAGGTAAAACTCACGTCTCAAAAACCAAGACAGTATGTTTAGTGCTACTAAACCTAGAGTTATTAATGGTAAATATCTACCTGCTTTACGTAATAAAAATTGCATTAGTCAATTATTGGTTGGGGGAATACTAAAAGCATTTTACTTGTTAATAAAAGTAAGTAAAAGTAAAAATATAAATACCGCCTCAGATATACTTTAACAAAACTAAATAATTATAAACAGCTTAAATAAAGATATTTACAACCCAAATTAATACAATCACACCTGTCGTACATTGCATTAATAAAGCGATGCGGTTACAGTAAAGAAATAATTATAGAGAAGTTGGTAATTAAAAAAAGCACCCCAGCTCATTAAGATAACATATCATATTGCTCTGCTTCTTCAAGCTGACTACTAGTTTCAATAACTGTATAAGAAAAAAGACCTAATCCTACCGCATAAGCAACACGGTCTACGTAAAAAAGCATCTCATATCCAAAGTAATATGCAAATAACGAGGTGACATCACTTGTAAGAAAACTAATCATAAATAATATATAAGCAAGTGACCTATTACTATTATACACTTGATTATAAATGATTGCGGTTGCTCCAAAAACAATCATAAACACACCATACATATAAAATAGAAAAGGGTCAAATGGACCTTGGAACCCTACATTAATAAAACTAGCAATTTCACTTAGGGCAAATGTATTGAGCACAACAAATACAAGTGTAAAAATCAAAGCACTTTTATCTCTACTTATCACTTTAAGTATATCTCCTCTTTCTAAACAGATAGTTGCATATGCCGCAATACCTAATATAAGGTACAATGTATGTCCTACATTAGTCTCATAAAATAGCACCGCTATATCTCTAGCTAGCAAACTAAATAATATTACAAGGACTATAAGACTTCTTTGAGATACGCTTAAAAGATAGTAGGCTACATATACTCCAATTGTAAGTAAGCGTATTATCCTCATAATCTCTAAATCTGAGGTAAAGACAGCTACTATATTAATCAAGATTACAAAACCGATGATTAATGGTAATCTCCTACATTTTATTGCTGATGTAATTCTCTCCATACGGATAGTTATTTGACTAATTAGGGTAGTTAAATAATCGTTTGACTTGGGATAGAAAATATACGAAAAAATGATAGTCAGCAGATTTCTGAAATCATAAAAAAATCCTAAAACAAACAGCTAACTTTCCTAAAAGCAAATTATTACCATGTGTGAAACAAAACTTAACGCCCTATTTCTTGTGCATAAAAAAAGGCCTGTAAAGAATACAGACCTTCTGTTTTATTACAACAACCCTTTTTTAGGAGGTGCTTTACAAACTATATATTAATAAGTAAAAGTTCCTTTCTCACTAGTTATAGTAAGTCTCTTTCCACTTTGAGAAGCCTCTACTCTACCTACTATTTGTGCATCAACATTATAAGATGTTGAGATCTTTATAAGCTCTTGAGCTACCTCCTGTGGGCAGTAGATCTCCATACGATGTCCCATATTAAACACTTGGTACATCTCTTTCCAGTCTGTACCACTCTCCTCTTGTATAAGTTTAAAAAGTGGCGGAGTTTCAAATAGATTATCCTTGATAATATGTAAGTCCTCTACAAAATGTAAAATTTTTGTTTGAGCACCACCACTGCAGTGTACCATACCGTGTATACTGTCTGAGTTATATTTAGATAAAATATCTTTGATAATGGGCGCATAGGTTCTCGTAGGAGAAAGCACTAGCTTACCAGCGTCTAGAGGACTCCCAGTTACTGCATCTGTAAGTTTTTTTGAACCGCTATACACCAAGTCTTCTGGTACTGCTGCGTCAAAACTCTCTGGATATTTTTGTGCAAGGTACTTATCAAACACATCGTGACGTGCAGAAGTAAGTCCGTTACTCCCCATACCTCCATTATATTCTTTTTCGTAAGTCGCTTGACCGCTAGATGATAGACCTACAATAACATCTCCGGGACGTATGTTTGCATTATCAATAACATCGCTGCGCTTCATACGTGCCGTAACAGTAGAGTCTACAATGATTGTGCGCACAAGATCACCTACATCTGCTGTTTCTCCACCTGTAGAGTGAATGGTCACTCCATAAGATTTTAACTCTGCCAAAAGTTCTTCAGATCCATTAATAATGGCCGATATAACTTCACCTGGAATTACATTCTTGTTACGCCCTATTGTTGATGATAGCATGATATGGTCTGTTGCACCCACACACAATAGATCATCTATATTCATGATAAGAGCATCTTGAGCGATGCCTTTCCATACAGAGATATCACCAGTTTCTTTCCAGTACATGTATGCAAGAGCAGATTTTGTTCCTGCCCCATCTGCATGCATTACAAGACAGTAATCCTCGTCTCCCGTAAGTGCGTCTGGTACAATCTTACAAAATGCTTTAGGAAATAATCCCTTGTCTACATTTTTAATGGCATTGTGCACATCTTCCTTACCTGCAGAGACTCCGCGTTGTGCGTATCGTTTAGAAATTTCTTGGCTCATCTATAAATTTTACATCGCAAAAATAGGGATTATATAATGGGCTTTAAAATTGATTTACAAACAGTTTGACCAAGTTTCTAAAATATTTATTTCTATGTTATATTTTATAATTACGCTTTCGCGAAAGCGTGATAAAAACCATTAAAAATCAGTCGTTTCTTACAAACATTTTACTTCAAACCCTCTTTAATCCAGTTATTTACACCTTAATCTAATTGAATTTTTTCTTAGCTTTTTTATAAGTATTTTAGATACTTATTGACCATTTTATTTAACTAACACCTTTGCCTTTGGAGACTACACGCTTTTTCCGAAAGGAATACTTTATGCTCCCCCTATTCCTATTAATTTTAAATAACCCTTTATTCTGCCAGCAACCACAAAATCCTAATCTCATTGGGCAGGGTTTTGACATACGTTATGTTGATGCCTTAGACTGGCTAGGATCTTCAAAAGGAAAGCAACTTATCTATGGATCCATACATAGTACTTCTCTTGATACTAGTCCAGTGGAGAGTTTTCATTTTATAACGTCTCCCTACGAGTTTGAAAAACAAATTTTAAATGCCGATACCCTTTCAAAACCCTATCATGCGTTACATAGTGAAGCACATTACAAAGGCTTTAATAACGATGAGTCAAATAAAACCCTCTTAGTTTATACTAAAAAACAAATACCATTATCAAAAGATATACTTGTAGCTGTTTCTTCTAACGTACTAGATAGTGCAATGGTTGAAGATTTTAAAAGACTAGGACGCGATATCACTCCAGAAGGATTTATATACCGTTACGGCACACATTATGCTCATGAAGTCATTTATGGAGGTCTTTTCTTAAAGAGAAACTTAATCAAAAATGACGATTTCATATACTCTCCGTATGATCGTGACTTTTTTAAGGAAAAAGTAATAGAAGACATTAGTGCATCACATCAAAATAAGGAGGATACAGACCCATACATTTCCGCTGGATCTAGCAGCTCATTTACAAAGGGAGGTGATATCGATACACCCTGGTTTACAGACTGGCAAACTACTGTAAAAAATAATACTGCGGCCATAGATGTCACGCTACAACCCTGGACCAAGGCATTAAGAAACCTCACTACAGCAGATATACAGGATAAAGAAAGGATTATACAATTACTAGATAGTATTATTAACATAGCTATACGTACTTCTAAAAATCAATTATATGCCCCGCAACATTCTGCTTATTTCACTAAATACTCTTTGCGATTTAAACAGTCTATTGACAAATTAGTTAAAAAAAGTGCTGGTGTTACGTCAAGTGATGTGGATGCCTACACGGGTGATTTATTTTTTGGAGGATTTTCAAAAGATGAAGCCATGTTACGCACAGCACCACTTATAGACCGTGGCGGTGTACGGCTAGAAACCTTAATCACTGACGAAGAAATAAAACTCAATAAACAAGTCATCATTACAGCAAAACCTGAGGACTTAGAAAAAGGATATGTAAGTGTATGGGATGACACAAAAAAACTAGTCAAAAGCAGAGAACGCAAGCGCTTACGAGTTTCTGGTCCGGAAGAAGCAAAAACTTTTTATAAAGAAGCACTCGTAAGGGATATTCATAAAGATGTGGAGATAACGACTATAGACGGCGATATTTATGAAGTGGCTTACGTATTGTCTCTAGAAAAGGAAAAAAAATTATTAGAAAATAGCGCACAACATTACAATACTGCATTACAAACAGAAATTGTAAGAGCTGCAAACATAGGCGATCTAGCTCGCATGAAAACTTTATTGGCACAAAATGCAACTAGAAGAATCCCGGGTTTAATCGCTGCTATCATTACTTCAAAACAATCTTCACAAATACTAAATTTTGTACTAGATAAAGGAGTAATACCAAATAGTGAGGATCTCGACTTGCTGTTCCTCAAAGAGTATTTTGATGAACAAAAAGTATTAATCCTTTTAGAAAGAGGTGCTCCCTTTAAAAATAATATGATTTATAAAGCAGTTGCTTTTCAAAGCGAACCTATTATTTATGCGCTACTGAGGGAGGGAGCTACTCCTGTAAACAATGATTTATCATTTGCACTAGACACCTATCACTATCCATCTGTCAAGGCTTTAATGAGTGTGGAGTTTGAAGCATTTGAAGCAGGTAAAAAAGAACTATCTCTAGCCGTAGAAAACAATGATGCTGAGCTCGCTGAAAAATTTACAATACTCGGTGCAACCGCAGATGCATCTCTTTTAGATAGCGCTCTGAGAAATGGTAATGAAGAGCTTAAAGACATAATCATACCTGTAACTGAAGCAAATGAAAACACCCTCGAAGTGACATCAATGCTTGATAACACAGAGTTATTCAATTACTTTATCAATAAGAATGCACGTATAAGCAGTAATAAAATCTCTAATATAGCAACAGACAACAATAATTATGAAATTCTAGATATCTCACTTAAAAATGGTGGAAATGCCTCTGAGTCATTAGAGTATGCCATCACAAAAGATAATATCAAAGCTATCAATATTGCTCTTCAAAATAAGGCAGCTCCAGACAGCACCCTATTTTATGCTGCTCAAAAAGATGATGCTCAATTATTTAATGATGTACTTCACCTTTATGAAGGAAACCCAGATGTAGCTATGACAGCAGCAATTAAGGAAAATAATCTCCCATTTGCAGAGTCTGTGATTGCTACAAAAAAAGAAGGATTGAATGTTGATAATTTATTACCGCTTGCCGTAGCTGGTGAGAATGTTGACATGGTAAAACTCTTGGTTTCTAATAATAGTAATCCTAGTAGAGGAATTAATAAAGCAATAACTATAGAAAACCAAACAATAAGTCAGTACTTAATCTCTATGGGAGCAGACACCACAGACCCACTTCTTATTGAGTCGGCAATTACAAATGAAAACCTAGGTCTTGTTGAGTTACTTGTGAATCAAGGAGACGTTAACCTCAACCAAGCATTACTTGACGCAACAGAAACAGAAAATATTGAAATTGTAAGTTCCTTATTAAACAGCGGTGCTAAAGCAGATGAGTCACTAGCAAATGCAATGGAAACTAAAAACGAACCTCTCATTTTATTGCTAATGGATCATGTTTCTAGTTTAGAAGGCAATGAATTCATTCGCAGCGCAGCCCGCAAAGGAAATTTATCAGTTCTAAAAAGATTACTATCTAATGGAGCAAATTCTTCCCTAGCTATTGAAGATGCAATTCGCTATAAAATGATAGGTTCGCTTAAAGAGCTTATCAAAAATGGAGCTATATGCAGTCAAGAGCATTTGAGAATAGCTATAGATTATCATTTTACTGAAGGAGTTTTACAACTTGTGCAACAGCCAGAAATACATTTAAATACTGCTTTTGATAATGGTAATTACCCAATACATACCCTAAGTAGATCATTAACTGAAGACAGTGAATTAATTGTGCAGATGCTCATTGAACTTGGCGCTCGCATAAACATTCAAGATCCATCTGGTAATACAGCATTACATATTCTAGCAAGTCAAAAGGAATATGCGCTACCTGTAATTGAACTTTTGATAACTAATGGTGCAGACTTAAGTCAAATGAATCACAAAGGCAAGAAACCACTTGATTATGCATTAAATAAAACTACAAGAAGCGTTTTTAAGAAAGCAATGCGAGCGAAATAGATAGAAAGAATATTAAGTAAATAAGAAAAGCGCATTTATATAAATGCGCTCTTTCTTATAAAATTTATGTGAGTTTATATATTAATAAACAACTTACCATTGATCTCCGTTATTATTCCCAATCTGGCATAAGAGAGTTTGTAAATAGTTCATCATTGTCATCAGAATCATTCAGAAAGGCGAGATATATTGAAGGTATTGCTCCTTGGTTATTTAAAACTCTTGTCAATATAATTCTCCCTTCGTCAGGAGAGTAACTAGGAAAAAGATCATTCTCCCCTGCTATTACCTCTGTCTCTACCACTGAGGTCTCTTGAGTATTTGCATTATATTCAAAAATTCGACTTGTGAAAATTCTATAATCTCCATTTTCTGAGCCTGAAACATCACGCGCATAGAGGACTTTATCCATATTTGCAGTTACATCTATTCCCGAAACTGCACCGAGTTGATTTTCTAAAACTGTGTATAATAGTTGACCTGAGCTCTGAGAAATAGCAAATACTCTAACATTGTAACCGTCAACATCATTGGTTTTTAAAATAATAGTATCGGGATTGAATGACGAAACAGCTACATCAGATATTAATGACCCATCATTCGTTTGATATATTTGAGATAACCCACTACCATCATTATTAATGGCGTATAGTTTATCAAAGTTTGGATAATAAAATTTTTGTCCATTTTCAGCCCAAGTAAATTGTATACTTTCCTGTCTAAATCCAGCAACAGGAACCGTGGAAGTGATTTGTTGTTCATTTGCTCCAGCAAGACTCATTGTAAAAATTTGATTTTCTCCTCCTATAGTTCTTAGAAATGCAATTTTACCGACGTTGTTATTTCGCTTAGGTCGAAAACTATTTTTAGATTCATCTGTAAGCTGTAGAACATTTGCATCAGTGGTTTCATTAACCTCATCAGAATTTGCTCCAGAAAATACAACACTATTTCCGTCTATCCTTTTTATGAATAAGAAAGGATTATTTTGCGCAGAAAATGTAGTGAAAGAACTTATTTCTGAACTTACTGATTCATTAAGTTCATCTTTTGCAGAGACTTGCCAGAAATAATTGGTCTCAAGACTCAAATTATTTACTGTATACGTAGTATCTCCTACTAATTGAAATTCTTCCATCTCATTTGTAGATCCATTTCTTAATTGAATTGTATAAGTGATTTCATCGTCCTCAGGATCTATTGAATTCCATGCAAACTCAATTTCTAGTAACTCATTTATAGCCCCATCAAGAGGACTTAGAAGAATAGGTGTACTAGGAGCTCCATTTCCTGTATTTGAGAGTACTAATTCCATAGCAACTTCAGAATTTAGTCCTTCTAAAACTTCTACTCCCTCAAACTCCGTATTATAGTTATCTAATTCGGCTTCCACTGAATATGAATTAACAAGTACATTAGAAATACTAAATTTCCCTTCTTCATTTGTAAAAACGGTATTACTAGCAGGACTAGTAGAAACCTTTACATTATTTAATGGCTCGTTTGTGTCTTCTGCTGTAACAACTCCTGAGATTGACCCGAATACATCTGCCTCTATGGTATCTTCAGAACAACCTAAGAATAATAAAACTGCAAATGCGACTATTACTAAAAAGTACTTATTCATTATTGACATCTTTAAATTCTTCAATTTTCAATTACTATTGACTCATTATCTTTCTTCTTTTGACTTTTAAAATTTAGCCCGTATCTCAACCCAAAACCAAAATTATAGTAGAAATCATTGCGCTTACCTTGATCAATGAAATCAATATCATCATTAAGTAATACATTATGTTCGGCAAAAGCAGTGAAGCTCAATCTAGGTGAAAACTTGTATTGTAAACCTGCTCCGTATTGTAATTTTGGAAAAGTTTTACCAAGACCTAATCCATCTTGTGCAGAGTCTATTAAATCAACTACCAGACCAGGTCCTCCAAATATATATGGACCAAAATCATCTTTCGGCAATAAAAATATTCTTGCATTTAAATCTACACTACCCATAATATTTGAGTATGCGTCACCATTATTTAATTCAAAAACACTCCCAGAAAGACCAACACTAAATTTATCTGTAACATCTTGCTCTATGGTGAGTTTTGACATAAAACCAGGTTTATTTGGAGTTAAATCGCCATCTATTAGATTCACACCCCCTTGAAGTGTAACATGAGTATCATACTCATCATTTACAAACATTCTATCATAAAGACCTGAACTTTCTTCTATCTCCTTTTCCTTTAAATAATTTGCAATGAGCTCCTCGTTTACTTCACGACCATCTTTTGCACTCCAATATTGATCAATGAGCCCCTCCATTATTAAATCGTGTACTGCCCGTTCAATTGCATCTTTTACAGCAATCTGAACAGGTTCATTTTGAGTGATTCCCGTTTCTGCCTCTAGCAATCGTTGAAACTTAACAAATCTAAAAAAGCTTGCGTCTAATGCCTGTGATAATATTGTTTTTGAAACATAAATTGTTTTTAAGATCTCACCATTACTTGTTGATACAGCTCTTAGATAAACAGTAATTCTATCTTGTCTGTATTTAGCAGATCCGCCTAACCCAAAATATCTAACGCCAAGACCTCCTGTAACTATATTAGTATCATAAGAAACTATACCTCCTTCTAGAAGTAATCCTGCATACAACAAAGGTGGTAAAGGAGGTTCATTGGGGTCTGAGTTTTTTATATACTCCTGTTTTGTGTTACGTATAATATTACGTTCTGTAGATAGATTACTTAAGTTCTCTCTTTCAATAGGTCTAAACCATCCAGAATCCTCAAGTGCTTTTATCAAAATAGTTGTTCCACCTTGAGTAACGGCTGTACTAAAAGTACTTCCTGTTTCAATAGCTTTGAACTGGCCTGTTTGATCACTGAAATTATAAACTGCTACTTCTACAGGCAATGATGCTTCTGGAAGATCTAACAACTTTTTTGTAGTTTTAGAAAACTCCCCCACTCGAGCGGGCTGCTGGTCAAATTTCTGATTAAAATAAGCTCCACACGAAGACAATAAAAAGAAGCCGATCACAAGTGTCAACTTTTGTAAGATTCTCATAAACATTCAGTTAGTTCTAGTTAGGTACTACTATTTGCGTTTCTTCACCATTATTGGTATCCAAAATATTTATAACTAATCCCTCAAAGGTTTCAAACACCTCTACATTGAGCGATCCAAATGTAAAAGTGCCCTCTTCAGTAATATTTAAAGCGTTTAGTTGTGCCTGGCTTAACTGGCTCTCTATAGCATTTAATAAATTCCTATTGAGCTCTCTACCAAATTGTTGTAACTCTGACAACTCCTCTTGCTCATCAACAGACTCCGAAAGGCTATTTTGCAATGTCACAGAAGTTATGATCTGCTGATAATTAAAAGTATCTCCTCCAAAAAAAGGACTTATAGGTTTATAAGAAAATTGTTGTGCTTTCGCGAAAGCAGAAACTCCTACAGCCATGAATAAAAAAAGTAGTATTCTCATATCAATATTGTATTTGTTGATCCTTTTGTTGTTCTAAAATTTGCAATAACTTACCTACTCTACTAATTGTAATCTGTGCCTGCTCTTCCAAAAATTTACGCTGAGGTTGAGAGAAAAATTTCCATACTATCTGATTGTCAATCTTAACTGTTATTAATGTTGTTCTTGATCTGCCAAGCACTTCTTCGATGATAATATCTTTAGGTGACTTAATAGATTTATTAAAGTATAACGAGTAGAAATATTTAAAAAAATCTCTTCCCGCTTTTGTAATTGTTTTTTGGATTACTAACCCCTCTATGACAAAGCCATCTTGCGGTTTTGCTTGATCATTAGATCTAAAAAGATCCATCTTAGGTAGTTGGATATTAATTCCCGAAAGACTCCCATTTTCTAGAACTATTCGATCTTTACCTAATGGCTTACCATCTTTATCAAAAATGAGTAATGCGAGTACTGTTTTATTTGTAACCGCATTTCCCAAAACCAATGTTTGTAATACCTTTTTCTCATAGGGCTTTAAAACGAACCGTTGCTTATCACTATCCTTTTGTATAGTACCATCATCTTGTGTTTTGAAAATCAAAAATTCATATTCAAGAGGTAACTCGACAGGTGTTTTATTTTCTGCTAGTGCAAAAAACTTCAAAAACTCGCTGTTTCTTTCTATTCTCACTGATGCAGCTACTTCTTTATTATAATATTGCGCCTGCATCCCTAAGGATGAAAAGAAAAACAGTAACATAAGTTTCTTAAACAACTTCAAAATTATCTTGGTATTTAAACTTTTAATTATCTGGTGTTCCGTTAGTACTACTTCTAATAATTAATGACGGTGATGCTTCTGTTTGTATAAATTGTAATGATTCTGTAAGACTATTAGAACCTAATCTTTGAAAATTAAGATTACTTCCTTGTTGTTCTAAATCTAATGAAATATTTGCTGTTCTGTCTTGAACAATATCAAATACTACATTTCTATTACCTTCCTGCTTGATATCTGTGATTACAGTTTCAACATTATAATCCAAACCCGTAAAGTTAAAGTCTCCATTTTGCTCTATATTTATTTCACTTGCCCTGCTTTTTACATTTAATAATGCAGCATTAAAGTCTCCTATTTGTGTAATAAAAACACTATTTCCCTGAATTGAAGCATTCCTAGTATTCTTTACAGTACTTATTCCAAAATCACCAAGAGCAGCTTTTGTTACAATATCTTTCTCTACAAGTTCTACGTTTGTAAGTTTAGCAGTCCCCTCAATATCCTCATTATAGGTTTGTGCATTTACCGAAATAATCGTCATAAAAAAAAACACTAAACACATTATATATAATTTCATAATACTATCATATTAAGTTAATTCAGATAACATATTCTAAAAAACAGTGGACATACTTGATATCAAGTATGTCCAAGTTTTTATTAATTTAGATGTAAATTCATTATTTCAAAATAAAAATAATGCCTACCTAAAATTCAATCAATTGACTATAGACCTGAACCAGATCTAGCTCTTGCTGGAGCAGCCATAGCAGCTCTTGTAACCATATTAGCAGTTTGAGAAGTTCCTATAGCAGGTAAGATTCCAGAGAAACCTGTAGTTTGAAAAACATCAAGTGTATTTCCTCCATCAGGAAGTCCTCCTGGTACATTTTGCTCAGCTTTCCAGCTTTGTCCTATGTCTCCATCTTGACGAACAACGATTGTGTTCATATCTCCTCTTTGTGCAGTTTCTAAAGCATTGAAATCTCCAGTTTGAAGTGCATCAACAACATGATCTCTTCCTCTTTGAGTAGAGATAGCGTAGTTGTTTGTTCCTTGCTGATCGATTGTGATATCGTTACGACGTCCATTTTGACCAGTCGCTACGTAGTTATCGTCACCTGTTTGGTTTTGAACTACAGAGTTACCACGACCTGTTGGTGATCCAAAGATGTTTTGAAAAACATAAGCTTCGTTGCCTACACCGTCTTGGTTTTGCTCAGAATAATCTCCATTAGTATCACTAGTACCATCTCCAAATTGATGAGTTTCAGCTAAGTTGCTATTTCCTTCCTGAACTTGGATAGCTTTACTCCAGCTTGAAACTTGACTTTCAATACCGTTAGAGATATCGTCAACACCATTTACAGCAGTAAACTGAGCTGCAGTATTAGCATCATCTAAAAGAATATTACTACCTTGATTAACTAGTGCCTCATTTCCTAAAACGTTATCATCTGTAGTTTGAGTTTGATTTGACATGTTGTTATTACCTTCTTGGAAAAGTCTTGCATAATTACGTCCAGAAGTACCGTCAGAAAGTTGATTAATAGTTCCTTGGTTATCCACACCTACTTGCTCAGAAAGAGCTTCTTGACCTAGACTGTTTTCTGGATCTGCTTGTTGCTTAATTTCAACCGCATTGTTTGTACCACTTTGTAGCGCTAATGCATCACTGTTATCCCAAGTTTGTAAAATTCTAGCAGAGTTATCATTACCTCTTTGATCTACACCTGCATAATTATTTTCTGCATTTTGAGCTGTACCTTGTTGAATATCTGCAGAGTTTCCTGTTGTTCCTGCTACCGAGTTTTCTTGATATACTTGAGCATCATTAAAATCTCCTTGTTGCTCGATACGCGCATCATTCTGGTCACCTACTTGATTTGCTTGTGCATCGTTATCAATAGCGCTTATGAAGAAACCTCCGTTGTTAGTGTTACCTGTTTGACGCATAGAAACAAGGTTTCCATCACCGTCTTGAGTTGCATACATAGAATTTAAATCACCAGCTTGACGAGCTCTTACCAGGTTATTATTCCCATTTTGTGTAGAAAAACCAGTATTAGGTCCTATTCCAAAAGCTTGCGGTAATGCATCTGCAGTTTCAATAGTTGCCGAACTAGTTAATGGAAATCCTGCAGTTACTAATACTGGAGTGTCCTGAAAATTTGCTTCAGTAGTCTCTGTGGTCGTCTGCCCTAAAGCAACCGCTCCAATCATGAGTGCCGCGGCACTAAAAATTACTTTTTTCATAATAATTGAGTTTAAGTTAATAATATATAAATGGTTAATAAATACATATTTGTAAGACACAACAAATCATCGTCATTGTCATCGCAAGTGCGTCTTTTAATCTTTTATTACGGGGGAGTAAGTATTACGAGGGGGAGATAATGATTGTAATACGAGTACTAAATTAGGGAAATCTATCTCTCTTCCAAGAAGTTACCAGCTGTTTTCGATGAAACGTTATGGTATTTTTAACTTTTTTCTGTGAGCACTAGTGTTTACAGTGGCTAAGCACGTAGGGGTAAACACCCCTTTCTAAGAAGGGGTATAAGGGATTCAGATTTTTCTTACGAGTATACTCGCTGTAAGGCACTTAGCAATATCTTTTACTAGTACATTATTAAACTTGAACGTTTAAATGCCATATACACTGTTTAGTTTACAAATAGAAGTTCTCTATATTTAGGTAAGGGCCATAACTCATCTTCTACTAAAAGCTCAAGTTTATCACAATCTCTTCTTATTAGTTCAAAATAAGGTTTCACTTTTGTCGCATAGTTACTTGCCTTATCTTTTAGGTCAAGCGCATTAGCTTCTTTACGAGCATCGATCATTTCTGTTATAAGACTATTGATGCTCGCGGTATGCTCTGATAGTGATTTGATAATGGTTGTTTGCGCTTTCGCGAAAGCGGTAAAGTCTTCACCATATATTTCTTTCAAGCCTCTTACATTGTCTATCAATACATTCTGATATCTTAAAGCTGTTGGGATAATGTGATTACGAGCTACATCACCTAGCACACGGCTTTCTATCTGTATGCGTTTTACATACTCTTCTAGTTCGATCTCGTAACGCGCTTGAATCTCAACATTGTTCATAATACCTAAAGACTCAAATAATGCTACCGTACTTTTACTTATACGGGCTTCAAGAGCAGAAACTGTGGTCTTATTATTACTAAGCTTGCGCTTTTTTGCTTCTTTTTCCCAAGAAGCTCCATAGCCATCTCCTTCAAATCTTATTTTCTTGCTGTCCTTTATATACTCTCTAAGGATATTAAAGATAGCATCGTCCTTTTTCATGTCCTTATTATCTATAAGAGCATCTACCTCCTTCTTAAAAGCAATAAGCTGCTGCGCCACGATTGCGTTAAGAACCGTCATAGGGTTTGCACAGTTTGCAGTAGCACCTACGGCTCTAAACTCAAATTTATTACCTGTAAATGCAAAAGGTGAGGTACGATTGCGATCTGTATTATCAAGTAGAATCTCTGGAATCTTACCTATTACATTGAGTTTAAGATCAGTTTTTTCTTGTGGAGATAATTTTCCATCTGTTACTTTTTCTAACTCATCTAGCACTTGTGTGAGTTGTGAACCTATAAAGACAGATATAATGGCTGGCGGTGCTTCATTTGCACCAAGGCGATAATCATTACCCGCACTAGCAATAGAAGCTCTAAGCAAAGCTTCATGTTCATGAACCGCTTTAATAGTATTTACAAAGAAGGTCAGAAATTGTAAATTTTTCATTGGAGTACTTCCTGGGCTTAGTAGGTTTACTCCAGTATCTGTAGCTAGTGACCAGTTATTATGTTTCCCGCTACCATTTATATTCTCAAATGGTTTCTCATGAAAGAGTACCTTAAAGTGATGACGTTGCGCTACTTTTTGCATTACATCCATGAGTAATGCATTATGATCTACCGCTAGATTTGCTTCTTCAAAAATAGGAGCCATCTCAAATTGATTAGGCGCTACTTCATTATGCCGTGTCTTTAAAGGAATACCCAGTAACAAACATTCTTGCTCTAACTCCTTTAAATATGCCAGCACTCTGATAGGAATAGATCCAAAGTAATGGTCATCTAGTTGCTGTCCTTTTGCAGCGGCATGACCTAGAAGCGTTCTTCCTGTAAGCATCAAGTCTGGTCGTGCAGCTGCTAGTGATGCATCTATAAGAAAAAACTCCTGCTCCCACCCTAAGGTAGCTGTCACTTTATTTACATTTTTATTAAAATACTGAGCTACTGCTGTAGCAGCTTGATCAATCGTGTTAAGGGCTTTGAGTAATGGTGTTTTATAATCAAGTGCCTCTCCTGTGTATGCCACAAAAACCGTTGGAATACATAAAGTATTGTCATATATAAATGCTGGAGAAGTAGGATCCCAAGCGGTATATCCTCTTGCTTCAAAAGTGTTGCGTATTCCTCCATTAGGAAAACTACTTGCATCTGGCTCTTGCTGTGCTAGCTGCCCACCGTCAAATTTATCAATAACATGACCATCTGTTGTAATTTCGAAAAAAGCATCATGCTTCTCTGCCGTGGCACCTGTGAGCGGTTGAAACCAATGCGTGTAATGAGTAGCTCCTTTATCAAGTGCCCAAGATTTCATTCCTGTAGCAATGGCATCTGCGGTGATGCGATCTATATTATCTCCTTTTCGTATCGCTGTCTGCACACTGTCTATGGTAGATTTAGACAGGAATTGACGCATAGCTTGCTCTCCAAATACGTTAGACTTAAATAATGAAGACGGTCTTCCTAAGGATTCAAAAGTTACGGCTGGTCTATGCTGCACATCATGCAAAGCTTTAAAACGAATTTTTGACATAATTGATCTTACATTATTACGGTTACAATATTTTCTACCAAACTAGAGACAAACTATTGTAACGCAATGATTATTAATATTTTATAAGATGTTCATTCATAGCTCTTGCTAAAAACCCAATAACACCCCTAAACTAGGGCACAAATATAAGGGAAATATAAAAATTATAGCCAAATATTACAGACCCCCTAAAATTTGAGGGGTTGTTCATAAAAATCAATATTTTTTAATAACTAAGCCCTAAAATACCAATTGCCTTTTAAAATTATTTTATATTTGTCTTCGTTAACTAAAACATTAAATGCTATTATGAGTAAGTCAAAACTAGAATACATTTGGTTAGACGGGTACACACCCACACAAAATATGAGAAGCAAGACTAAAGTTGTAAACGACTTTAGCGGAAAATTAGAAGACTGTCCTATATGGTCTTTTGATGGGTCTTCTACTAAGCAAGCATCTGGAGGAGCTTCAGACTGTCTTCTAAAGCCAGTAGCTATCTACCCAGATCCACAACGTACTGATGGATTTTTAGTGATGACGGAAGTGCTAAGTGCAGATGGTACACCACATGCATCAAACCACAGAGCAAAAATAGATGATGATGATAATGATTTCTGGTTCGGTTTTGAGCAAGAATACTTTATCATGGATAGAGAAACTCAACTACCTTTAGGTTTCCCAATAGGTGGATACCCAGGACCACAAGGAATGTACTACTGTTCTGTAGGAGGTCGCCATACACACGGTCGTGATTTTGTAGAAGAGCACGCAGATCTTTGTATCGAGGCTGGTCTTAACTTTGAAGGAATTAACCAAGAGGTTGCTTCTGGACAATGGGAATACCAACTATTTGCAAAAGGTGCAAAAAAAGCTGGAGATGAGATCTGGGTATCACGTTACCTTCTAGATCGTCTTACTGAGCAGTACGGATGGTACATTGAGTATCACCCTAAACCAGTAAAAGGAGATTGGAATGGATCTGGTATGCACGCAAACTTCTCAAATGAAGTATTGAGAACTTGTGGGTCTGAGGAAACTTACAATAAGATTTGTGAAGCGTTCCGTCCAGTAACAAAAGAACACATTAAAGCATATGGAGCTCACAATGAAGAGCGCCTTACAGGAGATCACGAGACTGCTTCTATTACAGATTTCTCTTATGGAGTGTCAGATCGTGGAGCATCATTACGTATCCCTATTATCACTGTAGAGCAAGGATGGAAAGGATGGTTAGAAGATCGTCGTCCAGCTTCAAACGCAGATCCATATCGCGTAGCAGGTCGTATTATCGAGACTGTAAAAACTGCAAAGGTTTAATTCTGATTTATATATAAATGTAAAAATGCTCAACTTAGGTTGAGCATTTTTTTTTGTGTTACGCTTTCGCGAAAGCGTACTTAAAATCATATATAAACATCCAGATAGACGACTAGAATATTGAGAACCTAATCGTATTCTAAAAAAGCATTAGCTATGCTGCAAATGCAAGCGCTATAAACAATATATAAGCTCCTACAAGCACTAAGCCTTTAATTCTCCCTATCTGTAGTTTTGCAGGTATAAATGCAAGTGGCAATAAGATGGCTGCAAAACCTATCATCCAGTAAATATTTGTGCCTAAAATAGCATCATCTACTACATTAATATCCTTAATAAGCGATGTTATCCCAAGTACTGAGGCAATATTAAAAATATTAGACCCTATCAAGTTTCCTAAAGAAATAGCTTTTTCTTTCTTTAATGCCGCAATTACAGATGCCGCAAGTTCTGGAACACTAGTACCTATTGCGATAACAGTAACAGAAATAGCATACTCGCTTATACCAACAGCCGTTGCAAGCTCTTTTGCTCCAGAGACAAGCCACTCAGAACCAAAATATAAAGCCGCACCACCTATAAGGAGCCAGAGGATTATTTTAAAATAAGATGCCTGTCCTAAACCCTCGTCTACGCCATCACTTTCTTCTAGCGCTGCACTTTTTCTAGCTCTGCGCAATAAGAAATATAAATAAACACCAAGTGCTGCAAGTAGTCCTCCACCTTCGGTAGCGGTGAGTTTTCCATCATTTGAGAGTAAGAAAAACAAGGCTACAGAAAAGAACATCATAACTGGCCAGTTAAAACGGTAAAAATCACGATCTATCGCAAGTGCCGAAATCACTGCCGTGATACCTAAAACGAGACCTATGTTTGCAATATTAGACCCAATTACATTACCTAGCGCAATATCAGAACTACCGTCTAATGCTGCTTGAACACTCACTAACAACTCCGGTGCAGAGGTTGCAAATGATACAACTGTGAGACCTATTACCATCTTAGAAAGATTGAGTTTAAATGACAATCCTACAGATGCCCTTACTAAGAACTCACCTCCTACTACTAGCAATACTAAGCCCACTAGGATATAAAAAATACTCATAAATTCTAATTTTAAAGGCGAAGATAAGAATTAACAATCATGTGTACTGAGAATAAACAAGAGGCGATAGTGGTAATGTTAGTACGCTTTCGCGAAAGCGTTATAAAAAAATAAACTCCATATATCTTAAAAAGACATCGTTACATAAATCCTCACAAGATGTTGTTATTATATATTGTTCATTTATGAGAAAATGGTACATTTAAGATATCATATGGAATTAACGACAGAATTTATAGAGGCAGAGAATAAGGAGCTGACAAGACAGTACAAAAAACTGTTGCGCATAAGCTATCAAACCTTATCAGAGGATGATAAAAAAATGATACGTAAAGCATTTGACGTAGCTGTAGATGCTCACAAATCACAACGTCGAAAATCTGGTGAAGCATACATCTTTCATCCAGTTGCCGTGGCACAGATTGTTGCTAGCGAGATAGGCCTTGACGCTACATCAATTGCTAGTGCATTGCTTCATGATGTGGTAGAGGATACAGATTACACTTTATCTGATCTTGAGCAAATGTTTGGAGAGACTGTCGCTCGTATTGTAGATGGGCTTACTAAAATATCCAGCTTAAAAAAGGATAGAGATGTGTCATTACAAGCAGAGAATTTTAGAAAAATGCTACTTACTATTAATGATGATCCACGGGTAATCATAATAAAAATAGCAGACCGCCTCCATAATATGCAGACCATGGATTCCATGCGTCCAGATAAACAATCAAAAATAGCAAGTGAAACTCTTTATATATATGCGCCTCTAGCTCATAGAATGGGGTTATATAATATAAAGACAGAACTTGAAGATTTAAGTTTAAAATATACCGAACCAGAAGTTTACAAAGATCTTTCTGGTAAAATCACAGAGAGCAAAGCACAGCAAGACGATTACATTAAGGAATTTAAAAAAGTTATAGAAGACTCTCTAGACGATGAAGGACTAAATTATCAAATCAAAGGACGGCCAAAATCGATATACAGTATAAGGCGTAAGATTCTTGCGCAAGGAGTCACTTTTGAAGAGGTGTATGACAAGTTTGCGATACGTATCATATATAAGAGTGATAAGGCTAATGAAAAATTCTTAGCCTGGAAAATATATTCTATCGTTACAGATCACTTTAGACCTAACCCTACTCGTTTGCGAGACTGGATTTCTTCTCCTAAGACTACGGGTTATGAAGCTCTGCACATTACAGTAATGGGTCTTAAAGGACGATGGGTAGAAGTACAGATACGTTCTGAACGAATGAATGAAATCGCCGAAAAGGGATATGCAGCGCACTTTAAGTATAAACAAGGTAACGACGGAGATTCTACACTAGATGACTGGATTAATAAACTGCAAGAGGCGCTAGAAAATCCTGATCAAAACGCTGTGGATTTTGTTGAAAATTTCAAACTCAATCTATACAATAAGGAAATCTTTGTGTTTACACCGCAAGGAGAACTCAAATCTCTCCCTAAAGGTGCAACTCCGCTAGATTTTGCTTTTAGTGTACATACAGAAATAGGGCTTCACACTCGCGGGTCAAGAGTAAATGGTAGACTTGTGCCGCTAAGTCATGAACTTAAAAGTGGTGATCAGGTAGAAATCATCACATCAGAATCTGCGCATCCTACAAATAACTGGCTTGACTATGCCACAACAGCAAGAGCGCGTGCAAAGATAAAATCATCTCTCAAAGATGAAAAGAAAGAACTTGCAGATGATGGTAAGGCTATCTTGAATCGTAAACTTAAATCTCAAAAAATACCTCTTAACGAGAAAACTATAAACGAACTAGTCTCGTACTTCAAGCTAAACACTAGTCTTGATTTATTTTATCGCATAGGTAACGGAACCATAGACAACAAAATGATAAAAGAGTTTGCCGCACAACGTAGCAATGCTTTGATGTCATTTATAAAAAGTAAAATACGCAAGCCTAATAGTCCGCCAGATGTTCATAAAGATGAGATTACCAATAATTATGACTCATTAGTTTTTGGCCCAGAAGATCAAAAACTCGATTATTCATTTGCAAAGTGTTGTAGCCCTATACCTGGCGATCCAGTTTTTGGGTTTACCACTATAAACGACGGCATTAAGGTGCATAAAAATAATTGCCCTAATGCAATCTCGATGAGAAGTAATTATGCCTATAGAATTATTAAGGCAAAGTGGGTAGACTCATCAGACACTGGTTATCAAACAGACATTATACTTACAGGCATTGATAATTTAGGACTTGTAAATACAGTAACGGCAGAGATTTCAAAGCACCAGCACGTAGAAATAAAGGGTATAAATTTCACTACGCAAGGAGGTGTTTTTAAAGGAAAAATAACGGTACTAGTGAGAAACAATGAATTGTTGAAAACCTTGATAGAAAATCTTAAAAAAATAGACGGTATCGACCAAGTGACTCGAGTATAAATCCGTAAATTCGTCCTTTACTAAAAACGATGCCACTAAAAGCTACTATTAATAAGGATCAAGACGTTGTAAAAGGCGTTTTTACAGCCTATCTAGAAGAAAAAGGTCACCGCAAAACACCTGAACGTTTTGCAATCTTGCAAGAGATATACAGCAATGAAGAGCACTTTGATATCGAGACGCTCTACATTAGTATGAAAAACAAGAACTATAGGGTGAGCCGTGCGACATTATACAACACCATAGAACTTTTACTAGAATGCGGGCTCGTGCGCAAACATCAGTTTGGCAATAATCAAGCGCAGTATGAAAAGTCATACTTTGATAAGCAACACGATCACGTTATACTCACAGATACAGGAGAAGTAATAGAATTTTGCGATCCTCGTATACAGTCTATTAAAAAAACCATAGAAGAGGTTTTTGATATTACTATAGACAAGCATTCACTTTATTTTTACGGAAAGAAAAACACGACTAATTAACATAACAATGGCTGTAGATTTACTACTGGGCCTCCAATGGGGCGACGAAGGAAAAGGAAAAATTGTAGACGTTCTTACGAAAGACTACGATATTATTGCACGTTTTCAAGGAGGACCTAATGCAGGTCATACTCTTGAATTTGACGGTATAAAGCACGTATTACATACGATTCCTTCTGGAATTTTTCATGACAATGCTATGAATGTCATAGGTAATGGCGTTGTGATAGATCCTGTGATTTTTAAGAAAGAACTTCAAAATCTTGATAAGTTTGAAGGACTAGATTATAAAGCAAAAATGGTGATCTCTCGTAAAGCACACCTTATACTTCCTACACACCGCTTACTAGATGCAGCTTCTGAAGCTTCAAAAGGAAAAGCAAAAATAGGTTCTACTCTTAAGGGAATAGGTCCTACTTATATGGACAAAACTGGTCGTAACGGTATACGTGTAGGAGACCTAGAACTTGCAGACTGGAAAGAGCGTTATGCTACGTTAAGAGACAAGCATATCTCAATGATTGATTTTTATGATGCAAAGATTGATTACGATCTAGACGAACTAGAAACAGAATTCTTTGCTGCTATAAAAACACTTAAGACGCTTAAGTTTATAGACTCAGAAGAGTATTTATACCAAGCACAAAAATCTGGTAAGTCTATACTTGCAGAGGGTGCTCAAGGATCATTACTTGATATTGACTTTGGTACTTATCCTTATGTGACTTCTTCAAACACGACAGCAGCAGGAGCTTGCACAGGTCTTGGTGTTGCTCCTAATCAAATAGGCGAAGTATTTGGAATCTTCAAAGCTTACACCACTCGTGTAGGTTCTGGACCATTCCCTACAGAGCTTTTTGACGAAGATGGTGAGACTATGGGACGCGTAGGTAATGAATTTGGCGCTACTACTGGACGTGCACGTCGTTGTGGATGGTTAGACCTTGTAGCTCTTAAATATGCCGTACGTGTAAACGGAGTTACTCAACTTATGATGATGAAAGGTGATGTACTTTCTGGATTTAAAACCTTGAAAGTATGTACTGCATATAAATATAAAGGAGAGACTATCGAGCACCTTCCTTATAATATTGAGCCAGAAAACGTTGAAGTAGTTTATAAAGAAATGGCTGGATGGTCTGAAGATCTAACAGGCATGACTACTGCAGATCAACTTCCTAAAGCTCTTAATGATTACATAGATTATCTTGAGAAAGAACTTGAGACACCTATTAAAATAGTTTCTGTAGGACCAGATCGTACACAAACGATACTTAGATAAGCTTAGAAAAATTCAAATTATAAAAAAGCCTTCAGATTCATATCTGGAGGCTTTTTATATACACTTATCTCAAATAAACTACGTTAAAAGAATACCCTAATGTAGATACAAGGCGGTATCACCTTCTTTTTGATAAACTGTTATCGATTTCGGCAGGCAATTTGATTATTTTTGACACTGATGAAAAATTACTTTTACATTTTACTTACTGGGATGTTTTTATGTTCTGCTTTCACGAAAGCGCAACAAAACCAACCTAAAGAAATCCTCATAGAATCTGACATTGAACGCATCAATGAAGAAGAATTTCCTGGCGCAATTATTTTTCAGAAATCAAATAAGCAAGTATACATACAACACGAAGGTGCCGAAATGTGGTGCGATCTTGCTTTTTATTATAAAGACGAGAACTTTGTAAAAGCTTATAGAAATGTACGCTTAAAGCAAGGCGACTCTATCTCTATGCGTGGTAGATATATAGAATATAACGGTGACACGAAGTTTGCTTATGCAGCAGGTGATGTCTTCTTAAAGAAAGATACCACAACAGTGACTACAGATACTATGTACTTTAACCGCATAAGCCAGCAAGCGTACTATCGCACAGGAGGAGTTGTCACATCACCAAACAGCAAAATAACTAGCCGCGTAGGTCGCTACTATATAGAGCAGGATAAAATCTCTTTCATTAATGATGTTGTGGTTACAAATACTGAGTACGTAATTAACAGTGAGCAACTAGACTTTTATAGCGTCCCAGAACATGCTTATTTGTATGGACCTACTACAATTACGAGTTCAACATCTAAGGTATATTGTGAGCGCGGGTTTTATGACACTGCAAATGATTATGGTTATTTTGTAAAGAACTCGAGAATAGATTATGACAATAGGCAAGTATATGGAGATAGCCTCTATTTTGACAGAAATAGAAACTTTGCAAGCGCGACTAACAATATCAAAGTTCTTGACACCTTAAACAGAAGCCTTGTAAAAGGACATTATGCAGAAGTGTACAGAGCAAAGGATTCTGTTTTAATCACACAACGAGCAGTTGCTATCACAGTAGAAGATAATGACTCTGTGTACGTACATGGCGACAGACTTTTACTTACTGGAAAGCCGGAGAACCGAATTATAAGAGCTTTTAAGAATGTAAAACTTTATAAGAGTAACATGAGTGGTAAAAGCGACTCCCTGCATAGTAACCAGCGCACAGGACTTACTCAAATGATAGGAAAGCCTATACTATGGAGTGAGAAAAGCCAAATTACAGGAGATAGCATTCACCTTCTCAATAATCTAGAAACAGAAAAAATAGACTCTCTAAAGGTTTTTGATAATGCGTTTATCGCTCAGAAAGACACGATTTCTGGATTTAACCAAGTCAAAGGACAAAAACTATATGGCTTTTTTGATGATGAAAATCAGCTTAAACAGGTAGACATTATAAACAACGCAGAGACAATAATGTATATGCGTGAAGAAAACGGTGACCTTACTGGCATAGACAGAGGAACCTCTGCTCGTATAGAAATTACTTTTTTTGAAAATACGATAGACGAGATTAATAAACTTAAAAGTCCGGGAGGAACCATTTTTCCCGAATCACAATTTAAGAATGAACCACAAACCTTTGAGGGCTTTAACTGGAGAGGTGATGAAGAGTTGTTGAGCAAGGAGGATATATTTAAAGGAGAAGCTCCGTTTGAGCTTACTAAAATTCAAGGAATACCCCTACCCGAAATTGATGCTGGTTTCTTTTCAACTAGTGATGACCCAACAATCAAACCGCTATCTGAAAGCTCAGATATAAAAGAAGGAACTCTAGAAAATCGAGAAGAAAATAAGCCAAAATATGGACAAGAAAATCTAGATGAAAAGAGCAAACTTGAGAAAGAAGCTTTATTAGAGCGTAACCAAAACACCTCTACACAACGCACTCAAAATCCAGCCTTAATGAACACGCCAAGACTATTAAAATCCGTTAAAAAAGACGGGAATTAACAGGCAATATTTGAAGTGAAATTCTCCTAAGGGAAACTAACAAGAATATGACATTCTTACAAAAAGTACTAAATATCAAGTTTTTACGCATCTAAAAGAATCAATATAGTACAGATTATTGCGTTTTAACCCAATTTATAAGTCAGTTAACGAAAATATTTTTCTACACCTTTCTTCCCTCCTATCTTTATAGTCCCAAATCATTAGACTATGAGAAAATTATTACTTTTACTCGTATTTACAGCAATTTCTAACCTAACAGCACAGAACTCTCAGATGTTCTTTTCTGAAGCGCTAGACGCTCACCTTCCTTCTTATTTATTACAAGCCGAAGAAGCTATTAGAAATCCTGAACAAGACAAAGTCAAAGTGCTTTTTGATAATCTTGTAGAAGATAAACTTGTGGGATCTTTGATGAATAATTTTAAGGTTAAAACCACTTCAAAGAAAAGTAAATCTTTAGCAGATTATAATAAACCTGTAATGTTACTCACCTATTCTAGCTGGAGAATAAGTAGCAAAGGAGAGCAAGCTGCTCTTAACGAGCTGGCAAATCAATATGGTGATGATGTAGCGATCGTACTTCTATTTTGGGGAGATGTTAAGCAAGTAAAAAAATTAAGTAAAGACTACGATCGCAATATAGACATACTTTATGTTGATGATTCTGAGAATAATTACTCTTTGGTTATAAAGAACCTTAAGCATTCTTTAGGGCTTCCTCTTGCTTATACCATTACTTCAGAAAAGGAAATTATAGATATTAAAAGACGTTTATCTAACAAGCTGTCTCAAGATCAGGCATTATCTACTACCAATAATTTTGAGCTATACAAAGGGATGCTTACAGAGTTACTGTACAACCAGCAACTACTAAGTGATGACCCTATAGTTATCAATTAGTAGTTATTTACCCCACAACATTTTTATAGAAAGAACGAGAAGTACCGCTCCAAAGATTCTTTTAAGCGTTTTTTGATCAAGATTTACAGCTAGTTTTGATCCTAGAAACCCGCCTACCACAAAAAACACAGCGATAACCGCAGCATATTTCCAGTTTACATAGCCTTCGTTATAGTAATTATAAGCAGCAAGGAATGTTACCGGAACTGCAAGTACAGCAAGACTCGTACCTTGAGCTTCATGCTGATTAAAGTGCAGTAACATAATCATAAGAGGTATCATAATAACACCTCCACCTACTCCCATAACACCACTCAACACTCCGGCAATAAGACCTATCGCTATAAGCGCTATAATAACTGATGCATTCATTTTATTAAATTTTGTTTCAATAAAAATACCATATTAGAGAGTGTTATAAATATAAATAGGCATCTCATTTTATAAAATGAGATGCCTATTTATTAATTGATTATTTATGAGTATTATCTACCTAGTGTGTAAGCACCTTTTTCTGGTATCTCTATATAATATTTCTTTCCTGAACTATTATTGAGTTTAGTCTCACGTAACCAAGGGTTGTGAAGTTTAAGAAGCTTATAGTTAATATCAAAACGCTCTGCAAATTTTACAAAATCTGTCACTGCCGTGTCTACTTCTACCTTGTACGTAGGCACCTCTGCATATAGATCCTCTGCTCTAAAGTTAAAACCATACTTCTTTGGATTGCTTAAAATCTCCTTAAGAGCAATAATTCTAAATACGTAACGACCAGTTTCCTCTCCTAAAAGCAAATCATAATAGTCTTGTACATTTTGCTCTTTAAAACGACGAGAAACTCCATAATTACCGGCATTATAAGCAGCTGCTGCAGCTGTCCAGCTTCCAAATTTCTCCTTAGACTGCTTTAAATATTTACAAGCAGCACGTGTAGATTTTTCTACATGATATCTCTCATCTACATTATCGTTTACTTCTAGACCGTATTCTCTTCCAGTTTCTTTTAGAATTTGCCAGAAACCAGTCGCTCTAGCAGGAGAAACTGCTTGTGTCAGTCCGCTTTCTATTACTGCCAGGTATTTAAGATCATCTGGCACACCTTCTTCTGCTAGAATCTTTTCGATAGTTGGAAAATATTTATTTGCTCTTTTAAAAATAAGCAACGCATTAGACTGCCAGTAAGTGTTTACAAGGAGCTCACGATCCATACGTTCCAGTATATCCGGATTTTCAACAGGAACTGCCTCACCTGCAAAGTTTAATCCATCTGGCATTGGGATGGCATACACGTTATAGTCATTAAGCAACCTCTTTGATGTCATTTTTTCATTCTGCACCTCTCCTTTTTCTTCTACCACTTCTTCTTGTGGTGCTTGTGCAGAGTTTATAACTAGGCCTGCAATAGCTACTACTGCAATACCTGCAACAACTTTCTTTATCATTATCATCATCTTTTCTATTTTAAATCAATGTAATCATTTTCAATCAGTTCGATTAAGTTTTTATTAAACCATTTTGCTCGAGTTATCACCATAATGTGAGTCCCTCCTTCTATATTAATACAGTTATCTATATACTTCAATGGGAAGACTTTATCTGCACTTCCGTGTATGTGAATAATTCCTGGCGGCGCAGTTTCTTGATCCCAACAGACCATTTCTTTTACTGCCCAACTCAAGTACCTTCTATCATTCATAGATAGGTACTTTTTATATAGTGCCACTCTATTTTTTATAGTCTCGCCAAAGGCATATTTTGTAAGTGTGTCTATATCTTCTACTAATCTCGTAGGCAATATGTTGTATAACTTTAGCTTTCGCGAAAGCTTCATTCTACGTGGTAACTCATGCTTAGTCTTAACACTACTCACAATGATAAGCTTTGCCACCTTAATATGCTTTACCATTTCTTGTACGAGTATCCCGCCAAAACTAACGCCTAGCAATACGACATTGTCATGCTTAATATGAGTTGTCATTCTCAAGGCATAGTCTTGTAGTGACTCATTTACCTCTGGAATGAACCATTCTAGCAAATGAATTTGATAAGAATCCTCGGGTAACTTTATATTCTCAAAAATAGAAGGATTGGCCGCCATACCTGGCATTAAATACACGTGCGTCATCTAACTTATAAGTAAGGGTTTAACATAAGAGAAGCGCTCTATTTCGGGAATTTTTTATACATTTGCAAGACTTTCTCAAAAAGAAATTATTAAGATTTGATTATCTTATTATTTCTTGCCTCTTAGGGGTCAAAATTAAGGAGAGATTTCTAATAACCCCGTTAATAATTTTACAAATACTTTAAATATTTTTCAAAATTTATGGAAGCGACGACAGCAGTTGAATTGACAGATAATGAGTTCCAAAGACAGTTTGAAGCAACATTTGCAGGGAAAATGGCAAAAATGGAATACTCGTTACAAGAGCGTAAAATCTTCCTGACAAAAATCTTCATGCCAGAAGGCACAGAGGAGCACATGAATGAATTTATTATAGCAGTATTTAATGAAGTTGCAGAGAGAGAAATAAGCCTCGTACCTACGAGTCCTGAAATTGCAAAATTCATGCGTTCTAACAGACGTAAATACAAAAAATTACTACCTGTAGGAATTAACATATAGGTGATCCTATTCTATTTAAAAACCACTCCATGAGTGGTTTTTTTTATGCAATATTGCGAGATTACCTTGAAACATATATCCTATAAAATTTTTCACTATTCATGATAGAAAAAAATATACCCTACACACATACTAATACGTACTCCACCCTTAACGAGCTATCAGACAAAACTAAGAATATTTGGTTCGTTTTTCACGGCATGGGCTACTTGTCAAGGTATTTTATCAATTACTTCAAGGAGCTTCCACCAGAAGAGAATTACATCATAGCCCCACAGGCACCTAGTAAATATTACCAAGACAAGCGTTTTAAATATGTAGGCGCTAGCTGGCTCACTAAAGAAAATACAGAAACAGAGAAGGACAATGTTTTTAATTACCTTGATGAGCTATGGACTACAGAACTAGCATCTATCGATAAAAGTGCTGTAAACGTGATCATGATGGGGTATTCTCAAGGTGTATCTATCGTCACCAGATGGATTGCTTCTAGAAAAATAGATTGCTGTTATCTTCTGTTACATTCTGGCGCAATACCAGCTGAGTTAAATCCGACGGATTTTGAGCATCTTTCTACCACCACTCCAGTCACATATATTTATGGAGATAAAGACGAATATATCACAGAAGCTCGTGTTACAGAACAGCATCTCAACGGTTCTGCCCTTTTTGGCAATCGTCTAGAAGTCGTTGTGTTTCCTGGTATTCATGAGGTTCACACAGCATTCTTTCCAAAGATATTAACTGCACTGGAAGAGTAAATTAATGGTATAGGTTACGCTTTCGCGAAAGCGTAAAACAAAAAAAATCGGCAACTCTATTGAATTGCCGATTTTGTTATTTAATGAAATGCTTATTAATAACCAGTGATTTCAAATTCACTACGCCTGTTAAGCTGATGATCATCTTCTGTACATTTACCTACAGGACAGTTAATCACGGGCTGTGTATCGCCATATCCTTGGTATTGTATTCTAGAAGCATCAATTCCTTTACTAACTAGATAGTCAAAGGTACTTTTTGCTCTTTTTTCTGATAGCGGCATATTATATGCTGCTGGACCACGACTATCTGTGTGAGAACTTACTTTTATTTTAATACGCTCGTATTTGACAAGCTTAGCTGCCAGTCTATCAAGTACAGCTCTTGAGTCTTCACGTACTACATATAAATCAAAATCAAAATAAATAGGAGCGACATCCATATATAGCTTGCCTTCCTTCTCTACTACTTGTGGTGCATTCACATCTGTAAGCAACTCAAAACGACTTGGATCTTTCTCTTTAAGGTCTTTAGAAAGATTCTTTTCTTTCATAAGAGCGAGCTCGCTATCTGTAAATATCCTCTTTACTTTAATTACATAAGGTGCTGTCTGTATGCCTCGTATTTGAATATCCATACGTCCTTCTTCATGATTATCTCCAGAAGCTATAAACGTATAATCATCTACAGTAAGTGGCACTTGGAAAGGTGCGGCATCTTCTTTACGGTCTGCATAAACTTCTTTACCTTGATATCCTAGGATCTGTATTGCTGCATCTGAGATAAGCTCATCTGTATCTGCGTCGCGTACCTCAAACTGAGTTTTAAACTCGCGAGTTATGATTTCTCCAGTTTGCACAAAACTATAAATATCATCATCTGTTCCGTTACGATTAGTGGCATACAATCCGTTATTATCAGAATAGTAGCTTAAACTAAAATCGTCGTATCTAGAATTTATAGGTGCTCCTAGATTAATAGGCTCAGTAAATCCTTTTACTGTAAGTGGTGCTACAAAAATATCAAGCAGACCTAAACCTAAACGTCCATCTGTAGCAAAATATAAATCTCCTGTGTTTGAAACAAACGGGAACTGCTCCCTATGAATAGTATTAATTGTAGGTCCCAAATTTACCGGAGTACTATAGGTGCCATCTAGTTGTACAGTTACATAGTAGATATCAAACCCGCCAAGGCCACCTTCCATATCTGAGGCAAAGTACAAGCGTTTTCCATCTCTAGTAAGTGTAGGATGCATGTAAGAGTAATTCTCATTTACAAATGACAGACGCTCTGCTTCTCTCCATATTCCATCTATGCGAACACTTTTATAAAGATGAACTCTATTAGTCCCTTCCTCATCAAAGATCTTCCCGCTATCACCGTTTTCATAAGCACTACGAGATAGGTACATCTCATCTCCTGCTGTATTAAAACATAAGTTACCATCATGCAATGGTGAGTTTACACCTTGCTCAAGCCTAACTGCTTCACCAGCGAGTTCATTCTTATCATTTACTCTTACTCCATAAATATCTAAGAATGGTCTTTGCGTTGTCTTAAAACGCTTTGCAAATAAGGTTCTAAGTACATCGTCATTTAATCTATCTGATGTAAAGAAAACACTATCTCCTACTCTTACAGGTCCAAAATCGTCTGCTTCTGAGCTTATATTACTCTTGGTTGCGTCAAATTTTGGGTTTCTCTTTCTTAATTCCTTTATAAGATCAAGAGCCGCTACTTTATCAAAGTCTTCGCCTCTATTTTTATAATAAAGATCAAGGTAATCTACCACCTTATCTGAACTTACGGTAGCATTAAGAACATGAAACATTTTAAAGTTAAACTCATTATCATACGTTCTATCTGCATCATTAAATCGCTGTCCCACTAGTTGATTAAGATATATAGATGCATTTCTATAATCTTGATCTAGGTAATAAGCGTCAATAACCTTTCCTAATATTTCTTTATAGTTATCTTTTCTTAAAGCCACTTCATAATACTTTGCAGCACCCGCGTAGTCTCCTTTATTAAAAAAACGATCTCCCTTTTGTACTTGCCCAAATGCACTTGCACTTACACAGAGTAAAATAAGTAATGTGTATATATTTTTCATCTTAGTAAAATCTTGGTGAGATGTAACGTTTTTGTAAGCCTAGCAAGTCAAATGTGTATAATAGTACTACCTCGTGACTTCCATTATTAAAGCGATTAAGGTCGCTCACATTAAAGTCATAACTGTATCCTATTTTTAAATCATTTGTAATATTAAATCCTGCTAGTGCTGCAATAGCATCTTGATGTCTGTATGAAACCCCGAGTTCAAATTTCTCGTCATACAGGGCGTTTAATGAAAGGTCGTAGGTTAATGGAGCTCCGCTTATCCACTTTGCTACAGCAGAAGGCTTTATTTTAAGCACATCACTCACATCATACACATAACCTGCCATTAAATATGCAGTAGGATCTTTCTTATATAGAATAGAGGAATCACCATTGCCAAAATTATTTTCAATTTTGTACGGTATCACGCTTGGCGAACTCAATCCAACGTAGTAATTATCTTTAAATAAGAAAGCACCAACTCCAACATCTAGTGAGGTAGTTTCCCCATTTTGAAAAGCTAAATCTCCTCCTACATTTTGATCTGTAAAATCAAGACTTTGATTATCTACCCCTAACTTTAGTCCAAAAGATAGGTTTGTACTTTCTGCTACATTAATTCTGTAAGCAAAATTTACATTAAAATTATTTGTAGTGAGTACGTCTCCTATTTGATCATTTACATAGTTTACGCCTATTTCTACTCGCTCGTTAAGAGGAATATTTGCAAAAACATTTGCTGTTTTTGGCGCACCATCTAGACCTACCCATTGAGAGCGGTACAAACTACCTACTCTTATAAGTCCTGGTTCATTAATCATATAGGCTGGATTTACCACACCTTGATTGTACATGTACTGCGTGTACTGTGGTTCTTGTTGAGCAAACGTAGATAAACTACAAAATGCCGCTAGTATGAATATTTTAAATTTCATCTTGAGGTTGTTTTTTTATCTACTTAAGTAAAATGATCCGTCTATCGGTTCTGAGTTTGAATCATTAGGATAGAAGATGTAAAAATATACACCTGTAGGTAGTTGATCACCTAATCCAGATCCTGTATTAGAACTTCCATCAAAAAGTGGAGTATTTCTATTTCCTCTGTAAACGATAGTTCCGTATCTATTGAAAATTTGAATATCAAAATTCGGGAAGATATTTGGTAAAGTTCCCAATTCTAAGAAGTCATTCTGACCATCATCATTGTCTGACACTCCATCAGAGATTTGAATCTGACATCTTCCATCGCTTAGTGGTAATACATCTGCTAGATATGGTACTCTAGGTGATTCACATCCGTTGTCATCTACCGCACTCACATAGTAAGTCGTCGCATCTACTAATAAAGTAGATAATGGTAAAGGATCTCCACCTTCCGCGGAAGCGTACCAAACAAAGTCTTCTACACTAACAACAAGATTCCCTAAGGTAACTCCATCATTAATACAGATAAAAGGTTCATTTAATACAACTGTAGGTGCCATGACCGGTGTAATAGTAAATGTAATAGTTGCATCATCCTGACCACATGCATCTGTAAAAACTATGTATAGATATGAGAAAGTGCCTTCACCTAATGCTCCCACATCGATTAATCCATCTACTACCGTTTCTGATGTATCGATATTTATAAACTCTCCTGTAAGTTGAGCATCGTTAGATAATAATCCAAATAAAGAAGTTGTGTAATCTCCTGCACAAACAAAAGTATCTATATCGTTTCCTGCATTTGAGATAGGCACAATACTTACTGATATCGTTGCACTCACCGCATCACATGCTCCGTTTGCTGCAATGGTATACACGTAGTCACCGCTCACTGCAGTCATAGGGTCAATAGAACCATCATTATCTGCTGTAGCATATCCTTCTGGACCAGACCAACTACCATTACTATCAGGACTTCCTCCTAAAATTGTAAATAAATCTACAATAGCGCCATCCTCACAAGCCTGAAAAGTGCCTCCAGTTCCTGCATTACTACTTTCAAAAACAATAAACGATAATGTTGCTGCATCTCCACAACCATCATCTGTCGTTGTTGTATACGTATAATTAAATACTTGCTGCCCATCTACCGCAGGGACAGTAAATGGATTACTAACTACATCGCCAGTGACAGTATCTGTCCAAACTCCTTGTGTTCCAACGTAAACTGCATCTGTACCGTTAGTTTCTAGTAATGAAATTAGATCAATAGGATTTGTAAAACTATCATCACAAAGCTCCACTCCCGTTGTATCTTCTCCAGCATAATTTGTTGCAAAGAATGAAACCGTCACCATAGCAGTTACCGCTTCACAAGCACCATTTGCGGCTATAGTGTAAACATAAGCGCCTTCTGCATTTACAGATGGGTCAAAGTTAGCTTCATTATCCGTAGTGGTATATCCATTAGGGCCAGACCAAGTTCCATTTATATCTGGTGTACCTCCTAATAATGTAAAGAGATTTATAGTGGTTCCATCTTCACAAGTTTCATAAGCTGCATCTATACCAGCATCACCTTGCTCAAAAACTGTAAAAGATAAAGTCGCTGTATCTTCACAACCACCACCTCCAGTAGTATAAATAAACTCAAAAGTTTGAGAATCTGTAATCGATGGTATTGTAAATGGATTTACTATAACTGCTCCAGAGCTATCAGTCCAATCACCATTAGTATCTATAGTGTCTGTGCCGTTATCTTCTAGAAGTGTAATTAAATCTACAGTTGTCGTTGTATTACATAACTCAACACCCGTAGTATCTTCCCCTGCATATATTGCATCTCCTAAAGTCACATCTACCGTTGCAGATGCTTCTAGACACGTTCCATTTGCTGGTACAGTATAAATATATGCACCCTCAACACTTGTTCCAGGTGTAAATAGAGCAACGTTATCTGTGGTTGTAAAACCATCAGGGCCAGACCAAGTACCGTTCGTATCTGGAGTTCCCCCTAAGAGAGTAAAGAGATCAACCTCAGCTGCATCACTACAAACTGCAAGTGGTCCACTTTCTCCTGGATCGTATTGCTCATATACAGTAAAGCTTAGTGTAGCACTGTCTTCACATCCGTTTTCTGTTACCGTATTATATTCAAAGTTGAATAATTGAGAGTCTGTAATAGTAGGTATTTCAAAGTTATTATCAACTACGTCTCCATTTGCAGTATTAGTCCATACTCCGTTTGAACCTACATAAATAGGAGCTTCATCAGTATTTACTTCTAATAAGTCCGTAAGTACTAGAGGACTCTCTGTTTCACAAATCTCAAGATCTGCAGTGTCTTCTCCTGCGTAGTTTGCTGGGTTAACTATTAAGGTAACTAGTGTAGATTGAGATTCACACGGCTGATCTCCAGACACGACTACTTCGCAGCCATCTGGACCTATATATGTTTGCGTGATACCTGGACCACAATGGTAACTTTCATTTACAATGAATTCAAACACATAGGTTCCTGCAGAAGTATTGTCTGTAAGTGTTGATACATCAATTGTACCGGCACTCGTATAATCAACATCTCCTACAAGCGAACATATTTCATCTAAATTAGATACAAGTCCAAGGTTAGAAGGCCCAGAGACCAACCTCCAATTTGTACAACTATTGTTTGGGTAATCAAATAATGTAGCTCCTTCTTGCGCAAAGTCTATATAATCGTATAAATTTAACGTAGTCAGAGTTTCATCTCCTACACATAATTCTGGAATATCATTTTGTTCAAAAGGTCGTATATATTCATAAAATGTAAATCTGATTGTACTTTGTTGGTCAGAACAAATTGATGATCTACTTTCTACAAAATAAGTAAAGTCATAAGTTATACATCCAAACTCCGGAGTGGTGGCCACAAGATCATCATAGATTTCTCTAAGATTGATAATAGAATCACCTGGTCCAGATATTTGACCCGTAGGCTCTGTTAACCAAATCCCTTCAATGTTTTCATTTACTAGATATTCGTCATCACGTAAATTAATATCCATATCAAAATTCCCTGCCAACAACTCTGTCTCACAAATCACGAAAGAATTTGCAAATCCTGCAAATGGTTCTTTAGTAACTGATACTAGTACAGATGTAATTTCTTCAGTTGAGCAAGGAGTAATTCCAGGAACACGATACTCTAATTCAAAAGTTTCTTCATCTACAAGTGGTGGCCCAGCTTGATATGGTATGTTAACATTAAGAAATCTATTTCCAGAAATCCCTACATAATTAGGACTTGAACCTACATAAAACCACTCTCCATTTCCATGCGGACTTGGATTAGACAACATTGTTTGAAATAAATCAATATTTGTAGTACTGTCACACTCAAAAGGTGGAGCTCCTTGACATACTTGAAGATTTATACCCCCTGCAGTAGTACTTGCTGCGGTTCCAGAATAAGGCCCTAAAACTACATTGAATAAAAACTGCACATCATCTGGACAACCTGTAGCTCCATTAAGAAACTCAAACTGGTAGTCTGTAATGTTTTCTGATGAGTTATCAAGATCCCATAAAAATAAATCTCCAGTTACAACATCAAGTGCAAAGTTAAAGTTAGGATCAAACCACATCCCATCGGCAGGAGTGATTGTTGTTCCGGTAATTGCAGAAAACTCCTCATAAAGATTTATGATTCCATCTGGAATTGAGTCACCGTTACCATCTACGACGGTCATATCACATACAGTATATGTCTCTACCTCGGCACACTGACTAAAGGCCGTGAATGTAGAGCATAACAATAAAGTAAGAAAAAGGTATAATTTCCCCATAGTTAAGTTGGATTAAGGTGCAACGAAGATAAATCAGACCGCTTATACAAACCTAATTTTATGTTAATTAATGCCGACGAAATACACATTATCGTCGATATAATACTTTACAACTACTGATTACCAAATAGTTACAAATCAAAAACACTTCTTAAAACGTAATAAATATAGAATAAACTGACATTAATTCGCTGTTAACATGGGTTTTAGAACATTGTATCAACCTCAGAATAACGTTCTAACTTTGATTAAGAAAACGTAGAAATTAAATTGACACGATGTTATTTATTCCGATGACAAGGAAAAAAACACAAAAAAAGTCTCACAACTTACGTTGTGAGACTTCTCTATTATTGATTTGAAAATGTACGGGATATTAAATCATACGTATCAAATAATTCTGCTTTCGCGAAAATGATTACTTCACTTCCTCAAAATCTACATCTTCCACATCACTAGCGGTATCTGCTCCTGCATCTCCTCCAGCTTGTGCATCAGGTCCTGGTTGTCCAGCTCCTTCTGCTTGTGCTTTGTACATTTCTTCAGAGGCTACTTTCCAAGCTTCATTGATTTTATCAAGTGCTGGAGTAATAGCATCTACAGATTTAGTTTCATAAGCTGCTTTCAATTCTGCAAGTGCATCCTCGATAGGCTTCTTCTTATCATCAGATAATTTATCGCCAAATTCAGTTAGTTGCTTTTCCGTTTGGAAAATCATACCATCTGCTTCGTTGATTTTGTCTGCAGTTTCTTTTGCTTTTGCATCAGACTCTGCATTTGCTTCTGCTTCTGCTTTCATCTTTGCAATTTCCTCTTCAGAAAGACCAGAAGATGCCTCGATACGAATATCTTGAGATTTTCCAGTAGCCTTATCTATTGCAGAAACTTTAATGATTCCGTTTGCATCAATATCAAAAACAACTTCAATTTGAGGTACTCCACGCTGTGCTGGTGGAATATCTGTAAGTTGGAAGCGTCCTATTGTATTGTTATCTGCAGCCATTGGTCTTTCTCCTTGTAATACGTGGATATCAACACTTGGTTGGTTATCTGCCGCTGTAGAGAATACTTGTGACTTTTTAGTAGGGATTGTAGTATTAGACTCAATAAGCTTTGTAAATACATTACCCATTGTTTCAATACCTAATGAAAGTGGAGTTACATCAAGAAGTAAAACATCTTTTACATCTCCAGTAAGTACACCTCCTTGGATAGCAGCTCCTACAGCTACAACCTCATCAGGATTTACTCCTTTTGATGGTGCTTTACCAAAGAATTTTTCTACCGCTGCCTGTACTGCAGGAATACGAGTAGATCCTCCTACTAATATAATTTCATCTATATCGCCTGTACTTAATCCAGCAGCCTTAAGTGCTGTTTGACATGGCTCGATAGTTCTTTTTACTAAATCATCAATAAGTGCCTCAAACTTTGCACGACTTAATGTACGTACTAAGTGCTTAGGTCCAGATGCTGTTGCAGTAACATAAGGTAAGTTTACCTCTGTAGATGTAGATGATGAAAGCTCAATTTTTGCTTTCTCAGCTGCTTCCTTAAGTCTCTGTAGTGCCATAGGATCTTTACGAAGGTCCATGTCTTCCTCAGCTTTAAACTCATCTGCAAGCCAATCGATAATTTTTTGATCTACGTCATCTCCACCTAAGTGTGTATCACCATCTGTTGATAATACTTCAAAAACTCCGTCACCTAACTCAAGGATAGAAACATCATGCGTTCCTCCTCCAAAGTCAAATACAACGATTTTTTGATCTGTATCTTTCTTATCAAGTCCGTAAGCTAGTGCTGCTGCAGTAGGCTCGTTAATGATACGCTCTACTTTAAGACCTGCGATTTCTCCAGCTTCTTTAGTAGCTTGACGCTGACTATCATTAAAATAAGCAGGTACAGTAATTACCGCACGAGTTACATCTTGTCCTAGATAATCTTCGGCAGTTTTCTTCATTTTTTGAAGAACCATTGCACTAAGCTCTTGTGGCGTGTATAAACGTCCATCAATATCAACACGTGGAGTGTCATTATCACCTTTTACAACATTGTAAGCACTACGATCTGCTTCTTTAGTACTATCGCTGTACTTGTTTCCCATAAAACGCTTGATAGAAGCAACGGTCTTTGTAGGGTTTGTTACAGCTTGTCTTTTTGCAGGGTCTCCCACCTTAATCTCACCGCCTTCTACAAAAGCGATTACAGATGGTGTAGTTCTCTTACCTTCTGCATTAGGGATTACCGTTGGTTCGTTACCTTCCATTACAGCAACGCACGAGTTGGTAGTACCCAAGTCAATTCCTATTATTTTACTCATTATATATGTATTTAAGTGTTATTAATTTTCAACAAACACAAATAGACAAGGAGTATGCCACTAGAGAAAGTATGACAAGGTGTCACAGCTAGGCATATGCAGCTAGCTATTATAAGACAGATGCGTGTATAATGCTGTTACGCTTTCGCGAAAGCGTACTTCTAACACTCTCCTATATATCTATAGCGTCAAATATGCATCTCTGTTACATCATAGAGTTTCATATAATTTGAAATAATTTTAACTTAACTTTTGTTTAATCAAATCGCAACAACGATAAACATAATGTATCTTTACATCAAACAACAAGTATTATGGCAACTACAAAGACACCGACTAAAAAAACAACTGCCAAAAAGAAAGCAGTTACTTCTACCATGATTATCTCTGCATATATGGATTATGTATTAGAACATGGAGAGGAGCCAAAGACTATATATAAATTTTGCAAAGATCTAAAAATTGAAGAATCAGAATTCTATCAATTCTTTGGATCTTATGATAACCTTAAAGCTGGTATTTGGAATGCTTTTCACACCAATACTGTAGCTGTCCTACATATGGACAGTGATTATGACAGCTATCCAAATAAGGAAAAGATGCTTTCTTACTTCTTTACGATGTTTGAATTGCTCACAGCAAATAGAAGTTATGTGTTATTTTCTCTAAATAAGTATAAAAATATGCTTAAGAATATGAGTCAGCTCAAGGAGCTGAAAGGACATCTCACTTCATATGCATCAAACCTCATTGAAGCTGGCAATGACGATAAGAACTATAAGATTACAAAAAATCCTGTTCGTTTATTTAGCGAAGGAGCATGGGTGCAATTCTTATTCTTATTAAAATATTGGATGAGTGATAACTCTCCAGGATTTGAGAAAACAGATGTAGCTATTGAAAAATCTGTCAATGCAATTTTTGACATTTTTGAGACTACACCTTTAGAAAGTATTATTGATTTTGGCAAGTTCTTGTTCAAAGAAAACTTTGGCTCGAAATCATAAAGACTAAGTTCTTAAATAATAAATTTTAATACACATCCCTCATGGGATTCTATATATGAAAACAATAGACCACATACCTACTAATAAACTCCAGCGAGCTTCTAAGCTTGTAACAACTGGTGTGAAAGTAGGCGCAAATTATGCCAAGTATTATGGTAAGAAAGTGGTTAATCCTTCCTTAACAAAGGATCAACTCAATGAAGATAATGCTGAGGATATTTATGACGGCTTAAAGAGTTTAAAAGGTAGTGCACTTAAGGTTGCACAAATGCTTAGCATGGAGAAAAATATTATGCCTAAAGCATATGTAGAAAAATTTTCTTTATCACAATTTTCAGTTCCCCCACTTTCTGCACCCTTAGTGCGTAAGACATTTAAAAAATATTTAGGTAAATATCCAGAAGATCTATTTGATACGTTTGCGGCTCAAAGTGTGAACGCGGCCAGTATAGGCCAAGTTCACCAAGCGACATTAAATGGGAAAAAACTTGCTGTGAAAATCCAATATCCAGGAGTCGCAGACAGTATCAGTAGTGATCTGGCATTAGTAAAGCCTATTGCAAAGAAAATGTTTAATCTTCAAGGTGAAGGAAAAGAAAAGTTCTTTAAAGAGATAGAAGACAAGCTTCTTGAGGAAACAGATTATAATCTTGAGCTTGCTCAAAGTATTGCTATGACAGAAGATTGTGCAGCAATACCTAATCTTACTTTTCCTAAATATTACGAGGGGTTATCAAGCGAGCGCATCCTCACTATGGACTGGATGGATGGTGAGCACCTGAGCGAATTTGTAGCACACAATACTAGCCAAGAAGCTGCCAATAAATTAGGACAAGCATTATGGGATTTCTACATGTATCAAATGCATGTGCTTAAACGTATACATGCAGATCCGCACCCTGGGAATTTCATGGTAGATAAGGATAATAATCTTATCGCAATAGACTTTGGATGCATTAAACATGTTCCAGAGGACTTTTACATTCCTTATTTCGAACTAGCAGAGCCTGCAAATATTAATAATCCTGCTGTTTTTGAAGAGAAACTATATCAGCTAGAAATACTGAGAAAAGATGATAATGCAGATACTGTAACATTCTTTTCGGCACTCTTCCACGAGATGTTGAGTTTGTTTACGCAACCTATGCAACAAGAAGATTTTGACTTTAGAGACAGTACCTTTTTTGATCAAATCGCAGTCTTAAGTGAGAAGTATAGTAAGGATACAGAAATACGTAAAATGAATGGTAATAGAGGAAGTAAGCACTTCTTGTATATAAACAGAACATTTTTTGGACTTTATAACTTGATGCATGACTTAAAGGCACAAATTAAGGTCAATAATTTTAAAAATTATATCGCTACAGATTCTGTAGCATAAACGGTAATAAGTGTACCGTGATCTTTGACGGTACTTTATTGGTTAGGTTGTTTTTTAAAAGAGCGCTTTTAGTCGGGCGCTCTTTTTTATGCCTTCATGTCATTAAACTATGCGTGCATAGCAATTGACACATTTACGCTTTATCTCCGCCTTGTAAAAAAGTATCTTTACACCCGAGAAATCAATTAGTACGCTTTCGCGAAAGCGTATCTGCTCACAAAACACTCTTTCAAACACACATCACACACTATGTATAATTCTAAAATTACCGGTCTTGGTAAATACGTTCCTGAAAACGTCGTAACAAATGATGATCTATCAAAACTGATGGATACTAATGATGAATGGATCCAAGAACGTACGGGTATAAAAGAAAGAAGACATATAAAAAAAGGTGATGGCAACTCTACTGCCAAAATGGGTGTAAAAGCTGCCGAAATTGCAATAGAACGTGCAGGCTTGACAAACAAGGATATTGACATGATTGTTTTTGCAACGCTTAGTCCAGACTATTACTTCCCTGGATGTGGTGTTCAAGTACAACACTTGATGGGTATGGAGACGGTTCCTGCACTAGATGTGCGCAACCAGTGTTCTGGATTTATATATGCCCTTGCAACGGCAGATCAATTTATAAAATCTGGCATGTATAAGAATGTACTTGTCATAGGGTCAGAAAATCATAGTGGAGGATTAGATTTTACTACTCGTGGCCGTAGTGTTTCTGTCATATTTGGTGACGGTGCAGGTGCAGCGGTACTTTCTCGTGAAGAGGATAATAGGATAGGTATTCTCTCTTCACATTTACATAGTGAAGGTGAGCATGCATTAGAGCTTTCTCTTAAAGGACCAAGCACAGAGCAATGGGTTCCTGAGCTTATAGAGACTAATCCGCAAGAGGATATTCCATATTATCCACACATGAACGGGCAATTTGTATTTAAAAACGCCGTAGTACGCTTCTCTGAAGTGATTATGGAGGGATTACAAAAAAACAACTTACAGGTAGAAGATATTGACATGCTTATCCCACATCAAGCCAACTTACGCATCTCACAATTTGTGCAGAAAAAGTTTAAGTTAAGCGATGATAAAGTTTACAACAACATCCAGAAATACGGTAACACAACCGCAGCATCAATTCCAATTGCACTTACCGAAGCCTGGGAAAATGGAAAAATTAAAGAAGGTGACACTGTTGTCCTTGCTGCTTTTGGTAGCGGATTCACTTGGGCCAGCTCTATTATAAAATGGTAATTACTTGTAACTAGTACATTGCTGTCAAATAAAAATCCCACATAGTAAACTATGTGGGATTTTTTTATGTGTTAAACATATCACTACCAATTGCTTTTTTTCACTAAGTTTTCAATATGCGCATAGTGATGATTACTATGCCATGCGTAGTGTCCTAGGTTTTCTTTTAGAGTAACTATCTTATTTCCGTTTGGATGACTGAAGGTTCTTTGATACTGTGCTTCTGTCATTACTTTTAGTAATTGCACCAGTTTATGATGGATCACCTCAAGATGTCGCAATGACCATTCTATAGGTGATGCTTCTAGATCTGGCAGTAATGTCCATGCCTTCTCATCATACGCCTTAATCACAGGATTATCTTCTGTAAGTGCCCATTTAAAACGTATGTAACTATTGTGGTGACTATCTGCTAGGTGATGCACCACTTGTCTTACCGTCCATCCTTCTGGTCTGTATGGAGTATCTAATTGCTCATCACTTAAATCCTTTGTGAGGGCTCGTAGTCTAGCTGGTAATTGGTCTAAAGTATCAATCCACGCTGTGAGATGCTCTTGAGTAATAAGCGCAGGTGCTTGAAATTTTCCTATAGGATATTGTAGTGTTTCCATATCATCAAAAATAGGAAAGCTTTGCGATACAAAACATTATTGACTCAATTCAATAAAAAAAGGTCTGACGCGAGTCAGACCTTTTAAATATGTATCAAAAACTAATTACTTTACAGCAACAAGCTCTACGTCAAAAACTAATGTTGCATTTGGAGGAATTACTCCACCTGCACCAGCGCTTCCGTATCCTAAATCTGAAGGAATTACTAAGCGTGCCTTATCTCCTACGTTTAATAAAGAAATACCTTCATCCCATCCTGGAATTACTTGCCCTACTCCTAATTGAAAGTCAATAGGTTGGTTTCTTTTAAATGAGCTATCAAACACAGTCCCATCAGGAAGTGCTCCTTTATAGTGTACAGAAACTGTTTTACCTTTTTCTGCTTTTGCACCAGTACCTTTTTGTATAATCTGGTAGCGTAGTCCACTAGCTGTAGTTTCAAAACCAGTTGCTAGCGCTTCAATTTCTGCAGCTTGTGCAGCTCTTTCTTCTTCAACACGTTTTGTTCTTGAACCTTCAAAAGTTCTAAAAGCTTCAACAGCGTTCCATGCTTCTGCCTCTGCTCCTACTCTAATGATTTCGATTTTTGTCATCTCATCACCTTGAGCCACTGCATTTACAACTTCTTGTCCTTCTACAACATTTCCAAAAACAGTGTGCTTACCGTCTAACCAATCTGTAGGGATGTGTGTAATAAAAAACTGAGTTCCGTTTGTTCCAGGACCTGCATTTGCCATAGAAAGTTTTCCTGGAGCATCATGCTTTAAGTCTGGGTGAATCTCGTCATCAAATTTGTATCCTCCATCACCAGTTCCTGTTCCTAGTGGGCAACCACCTTGAACCATAAAATCAGGAATTACACGGTGAAATTTTAATCCGTCATAATATGGAGTTCCTTGAGGCTTTTGTGAGTTCTCAAGATTTCCTTCTGCTAGCGCCACAAAGTTTCCTACCGTTCCTGGTGTCTTCTCGTGCTCTAATTTTAAAATGATTTCGCCTTTTGGCGTATGTATCTTTGCGTAAATTCCGTCTTTCATTATCCTTATTTTTAATGAGCTGCAAAGATACTATTTACTAGTGGGAAGGCAAATATGCTTGCGCAAAAATGTTACAAACCTCCACATTGTCAGCTTCAAGTAATACAAAGCTTAACTTGCAAGTCTTACAAATTGATTATCAATAGCTAAGAGCGACAGCTACCGCGCTACCTCAATCACCTCAAGATTCTCAATCTTGCCTGCATGAACCGTAAATCTGAGCATGGTGCGTACTTTATGAAAACCATGTTTTCCTATTGCTCCTGGGTTCATATGTAAGAGGCCTCTTTTTTTATCTGGCATCACTTTTAAGATGTGACTATGCCCGCAAATAAACAGCTTAGGTGGGTTACTATATATCTCATCGCGTATTGCTGGCGAGTATCTTCCTGGATAACCGCCTATGTGAGTAATCAAAACATCTACCCCTTCACAAGTAAACCTATTATTGAGCGGGAATTCTTGTCGTGCTTCTGTATCATCTATATTTCCAAAAACAGCTCGTAGCGGTTTCCGTTTTGCTATAGCGTCTGTTACTTTTAAGTCACCTATGTCACCCGCATGCCAGACCTCATCTGCCCAGTCTACGTGACCCAAGATATGATCATCTATATAACTATGTGTATCGCTTAGTAGGAGTATCTTTTTCATTTGAGTGCGCTTTCGCGAAAGCGTATATTTGCCACAAAAATACAACACAGTGCGTTATTTTATTGAGCTTTCTTACTTTGGAAAACACTACCATGGCTGGCAGCGTCAACCTAATGCCGTTACCGTGCAAGAAACGATAGAGAAGGCACTATCTATGATTTTGAGAAAACCAGTCCAAATTATGGGCGCTGGACGCACTGACGCGGGTGTGCATGCCACACAGATGTATGCTCATTTTGATTGGGATGGCGACCATTTTACTACTCAAGAAAGCATAGAAAAACTTACCCACAAGTTCAATCGCCTTTTACCAAAAGATATAGCCTTTAAACGCATTTTTCAAGTGGCAGATAAAGCACATACCCGTTTTGACGCCACTAGTAGATCTTATGTGTATCGCATAGGGAAAGAAAAAAACCCTTTTACATCAGATCACGCACCAACAGTACGGAATGAAGTGCATATTGAAGCTATGAATAAAGCGGCAGCGATACTGCTTGACTATAGTGATTTTGAGTGTTTTTCTAAATCAAATACTGACGTGAACACCTATCTTTGTGATATTACACGTGCAACGTGGATAGAGACAGAAGATGAGTATCATTTTCACATTACGGCAAATAGATTTTTACGTAATATGGTACGAGCCATTGTAGGTACTTTACTAGAAATAGGCGAAGGAAAGAGAGACATTGCATGGATGCACGAGGTAATAACTGGCAAGAGTAGATCACAGGCTGGAAAATCAGTTCCTGGACGCGGTTTATACTTAACAGAGATTTTATACCCAGAAACAATTTATAAAGATCATGGCAGAGACTAAAGGAAAAGCTTTTGATACGCAATTATTTAAACGTCTACTCGCTTTTACGACACCGTATCGCAGTAGATTATATATAGCTGCTATAGCTGCCGTAGTACTCTCACTTTGTGCTGCACTACGCCCATATTTCCTTAAAAACGCCATAGATTTAGGGATATCTCAACGATCTAGTGATGACTTATTCTTTTATATGAGGCTCATGGCCGCTGTACTTTTTGGTGAGGTTTTATTTCAACTGCTATTTATTTATTTTTCTAACTGGATAGGGCAACAAGTAATTAAGGATATAAGAGTAAAACTCTTTGATCACATGCTTACGTTCAAGATGCAATATTTTGACAAGTCGGCAGTGGGGAGATTAGTTACTAGAGCCGTAGGTGATATTGAGACCATCTCAAGTATCTTCTCTCAAGGTCTCTTTATGATTATTGCAGATTTATTGAAGATGAGTGTCGTTCTTGCATTTATGTTTTATGAGAGCTGGAGACTTACGCTCATTGTTCTTGCTGTTTTCCCGGTGATTTTATATGCAACTCGTGTATTCCAAAAAGCGATGAAAGTAGCTTTTGAGGAAGTACGCACGCAAGTAGCAAACCTTAACACCTTTGTACAAGAACGTGTAACTGGGATGAAAATCGTACAGATTTTTAACCGTGAAGCTATCGAGCATAAAAAATTCCAAGCGATTAATAAAAAACACATGGATGCGTGGAATAAGACGGTATGGTACAACTCTATCTTCTTCCCTATTGCAGAGATATGTACTTCTGTCACCATAGGTCTTATTGTATGGTATGGTGGTCTTAAAGCTGCGCAAAGTGATGTCATCACCATAGGATTAATAACAGCATTTATAAGCTATATCCAGATGCTTTTTACACCACTTAGACAGATCGCAGATAAATTCAACACCTTGCAAATGGGAATGGTTGCTGCAAATCGTGTTTTTGGCATTTTAGACACACAGTCTTCTATACAAGACATAGGAACCTTAGAACTTAATAACGTACAAGGTAAAATAGACTTTGAAGATGTTAGATTTTCTTATGTAGAGAATGAAGAGGTACTCAAAGGAATATCACTCACCGCAGCACCAGGACAAACCATTGCTATTGTAGGATCTACGGGAGCTGGAAAATCTACTATTATCAACTTACTTAGTAGATTTTATGAGATAGATAGCGGTAAGATATTACTAGACGGAACAGATATTAAAGACATAAAACTAAACAATCTAAGAAATGAGATTGCTGTCGTGCTACAAGACGTATTCCTTTTTGCCGACACTATTTTGAATAATATCACGCTTAACAATCCAGACATTTCTGAGGAAACGGTGATAGAAAGTGCAAAGACCATAGGCGTTCATAAATTTATTTCTAGCCTTCCTGATGGATATCACTATAACGTAAAAGAGCGAGGCTCTATGTTATCTAGCGGCCAGCGACAGCTTATTGCTTTTTTAAGAGCATATGTGAGCAATCCTTCAATTCTTGTTCTTGATGAAGCTACTTCATCTGTAGACTCACACAGCGAGCAGTTAATCCAAAAAGCGATTAATAAAATTACTAAAGGAAGAACCTCTATTGTGATTGCTCACCGTCTTGCTACTATTAAAAAAGCAGATCAAATTATTGTAATGGAAAAAGGTAAAATCATCGAGCAAGGAACACACAAAGAACTTCTCGCTAAGGAAGATGGACATTACCGTAATCTTTATGAAGTACAGTTTACACAAGCGGAGGCTAGCTAGTTCTCAATGTTAGTCTGTTGAGCACATTTTCGCGAAAGCGTATATAGTTTGCAAAGATTAGTCAATATTACCTTGCTCAAAAGTCACTAGCGATACTTCCTCCTTTTTACCTTTAAGAAGCTCATCACCCATAGATACTACTCGCGTAGTGCCTGGCAACTTAGGTAGTATACTTGCAAATGCTTTTGACGCGAGTATATCAACTCCCTTCTCATTACACATACTTTGGATACGTGCCGTAGTATTAAGTACGTCTCCAGAAAAGGCAATATCTCTCTTTATTTTACCCAGCTCCCCTACTGTAACTTGGCCATAATGAAAGCCAACTTTAAAATCTGGCAAGGCATTGTAGCGCTTGTAATATTTTATAGATTTCTTGTAAATGATATTCTTCATACGGTAATAACAGCGCAGTGCATTTGCATTTTTTACCCCATTTTTCATCTTCCAAGTAATCACAACCTCATCGCCTACGTACTGGTAAACCTCGCCCTTAGTTTGCATAATAGCTGGTGCGATATCATTAAAGAAATCCTTTAAAAAGTTGAAATATTCTTGTTCGCCCAGTTTTTCGGCAATTCTAGTGGCGTCTCTAATATCTGCAAACATGAAAATGCGCGTCTCAGTTTTAGGATGAAAATAACGCCCCATCAAATAATCTGGAAAAACGCCTGGACCATACTTATCATTAATCATAAGGATGATAAGCGTTAGAATGACAATAAACAGCCACACCACAAAATTCTTGATGAATATGTGCTCTGTATAAAAGGAAATCACGCGATCATAAAGCAAGTCACTGGTAAGATGTAATCCAAGATAATCTGCATAGTAGTAATATGCTCCTACAGTACCTACAATAAACGCAATAATGACATAGAGCAACGTGATGTAAATAAGCGCTCTCCAGAATGCATATTTACGTAACCACAACTCCATAATATTAACGGTAAAAATCCCACCTATTAAGCCAGCCATAATGGACACCAGTAAGTTTGCCTTAAAGGAAACTTCAAAATCAAAATCTGATGTAAGTGCATCTGCAGAAACGAGTGTAGCATAGTCATACAAGAAAATAATATTTGCAACCAGCATCCACGCAAAGAGAATCCACAAGGCACGCCTTACATAGAACAGGATCTCATTATTGGTAAATTCTTTTTTAAATAGTTTCATATATTATCTTATGCTGCGTCTATCAAAGTACCTTATATATACTAACAATCACTACTCGTTTAAGAGATATTTGTTAGAAAATTTATTGTTGTTACGCTTTCGCGAAAGCGTATACCTACTGAGGTCTATTTTTAATCATATCTGGAGTGATCTCTAGCTCATATTCTAGACGTTTGAGGCTATCTTGTTTTATGGAGTCCAAAGCTTTTTCACGTTTTACTTTTTCTAGAGTTGGCTTAACCATATTGCCCAAAAATGAATTTTCATCAATATCTAACTTCTCCCCTTTAGCAATTTTGGCTCCTTGCGCTGCTCCATATATCATAAGAGGAATAGTTGAAAAGCAAGAGAACGCGAGTATAATGACTAAAAACAAGGAGCTCTTCAAAATCACATTGGCGTTATCTAGTTGATATAGTCGTTTCAACACATACACAGCAAATACAAATAATAGGAAAACAGTTACAAAACTAAATGCAAAAAGTAGTGTTGTATTCCAAATAACCAATAGGTTAAGAGTAACTGATATTATTGATATATGAGAATATGTGTACAGATATATTACAAAATGTTCAACAAGATTATAATTTTTATAATTCCAAAATACAAACTTAGATATAAGCGCCATAATAGGAATACTAAGAAACATATATATGGACTGATATTCCATCATAGTGTTTGTAACAGTCTCGGTCATTTCCATTTGAGCACTTGCTGCATCTACTCCATAGAAGCTAGATTGAGCAGATATAAAATCCTCAAGAAACCAACCCTTTAGTATAAATGAATAAAATCCACTCAAGGTTATCGCAATCGCAAAGTAACTAAAGGCAGGAAGGTACTTCTTGCGCATTCCATTAATGTAACCACCTATCACATCTTCTGGCTGGCGAAACATTGCTACAAATGTTTTGATAAAGGAATTTTCTAGATTAAAAAATCGATCGATAAAGTCTTCTAGTAGATTACGCCACGTGAGTTTATTGTAAATACGCTTACCTCCACAGTGTGAGCAAAACCTTTGATCTAGCGCTATAAATTGCTCGCAGTTTACACAAGTATCCTTTACTTCTAATTGGTTCTGTTTCTTTTTTAAAGCTTTCTTCTCAGCGCGAGATAACTTAGACATAGGTTGGTTTTAATATTCAAAAGATTAGTTGAGCGTATCTTTTACGATTTGTACAGCTGCTTTGATACTATCTACACGTAAAGAGTCTTTTGCTTTTACAGCGGCTTCTCTAGCTGCTCTGGCTAATTCAGATTGCTGTTTTACATCTGCTATAAACTCGTCAAACATCCCAAAAGAGTGCATTACTCCACCTATCGCACTTATGAATAAGCATGATAGCGGTAATAGTATGGCGAGAAATAATATAGTTTTAAGTATAGCCTTTTCTATTGTTAAGTCAAATATTCTATAGAGTACATAAATCGTATAAATTATTGGAAATACACTAGTCACTACTCCTAAAATCACTTGCGCCATATTTGACCAGATGAAGAGCATACCAAGCACAGACATCAAAATCTGAACCTGAGAATAGGTGTATAAATAGATGACAACATGCTCTATAAAATTATACTGCTTATAGTTCCAAAAAACCAGTTTTGAAATCACAGCATACAGCGGAATACATAGAAAACTAAAGAGGCTTTGATAATCAAAAACAAAGTCCATGTATTTAGTCAAGATTGTTGCGTCGGTTGTTTCAAATCCGCTAGCAAATCCATTTGAAAACTCAGAGAAACTCTCAGAATCAATAAACCAATTTCTAAAGAAAAAGGTATAGACACTCGTTATGGTAAGTGCTACAGCAAAATATCCGAAAGCAGACATGTATCTTTTTCTAAGACCTTCTACATAGCCATGGATTACATCTTCTGGTGCGGTAAATAATACGATAAACGTTTTTAAGAATACATTCTCAATATTGAGAAAACGCTCTGTGAAGTCCTCTAGAAGATTACGGGTGTTGAGCCTATTATACATGCGCTTTGCTCCACAATGAGAACAGAATCGCTGGTCTAGTTGTACTGGGGTTCCGCAGTTTTTACAGTGATCAGAAACTACGAGGACATCTCTGCTTTTTTTAGCAAGCTTACTACTCTTTTTATCTAGCTTACTATTATCTGATGGTTTCTTAGACATGGCGTTACATTAATTCTTGTTCTAATAAAACACGCAGCTCATCTATGGTATCAAAAAGCACAAATTCACCATCCTTTATATAGTTTATAGCACCACTTTCTTCACTTACCACTAGAGCAAGTGCGTCTGTCTTTTCTGTGATTCCTACTGCAGCACGATGCCTAAGTCCAAAGCGTAATGGAATATTGCGTTCTTGAGTTACAGGCAAAATAACACGAGTTGCTGTTATTTTATTATCCTCAATAATCATTGCACCATCGTGTAACGTAGAGTTCTTATAAAAAACACTTTCTATAATAGGTCTGTTTACCTCAATCTCCATACGGTCTCCCGTATCTTTTACAAATTCTAGACTCGTTGCCCTTCTTATAATGATAAGTGCACCTGTCTTTGTGTTACTCATATTCTCACAAGCTCCTAGAATTGCATGAATATCTAGATTGAGAACACCTTCTTTTTTTGAAAAATTAAAATTCTTAAATAGTCCGCCCTTCGTGAGGTTTGTGCTTCCTATGAGTAATAAAAATTTCCTGATTTCTTGCTGGAAGACTACAATGAGCGCAAACATACCTACGCCTATAAACTGCCCTAGTATAGTACTAAGCATTTCCATTTTGAGAAGTACTGTGAGTTGCCAGATAAGATAAATCACCACAATACCTATAAAGATATTTATAGCTACCGTTCCCTTGACGAGCCTGTATAAGTAAAACATCAAGGTAGCAACGAGCAAAATGTCGATACCGTCTAAGATGCGCAGATTTTCTAAAATTTCCAATAGTCTAGGATTTACGTAAAAATAGCAGAAAAAGGGAGAGCAAAAAATCTAGCACCTAAAAACTTAATTTTAAGTGGCACTACTTTGATTTTGCGGTCTTTACTTTCGGCTTACTTCTAGACTGCGACCCTAACGCTTACTGATATTTAAGAATTTTAAAAGATATATTTATTGAGTCACGCTTTCGCGAAAGCGTACTAATCCTACTACACTATTTATGATTTCCACTTGATGTTACAACCCATACTTGGCTTCTGGAGGGTAGATTGGGGCTTACTATTGAAAATGTTATCTAGCGCCTCTCTTAAGTCACGTCCATTTACAGGAATTCCATTACCCGGACGACTATTATCTAGCTGACCGCGATATACTAGCTTGTCATTAGGTCCAAAGACATAGAGATCTGGAGTACATGCCGCCTTATAGTTTTTTGCTACCTCTTGCGTTTCATCAAGCAAGTATGGAAAGGTGAAATTGTTCTTACGAGCGTTTTGCCACATCATCTCTGGCCCATCTTGCGGATACTTAACAATATCATTACTACTTATGGCAACAAACCCAAAACCTAACACGCGGTAATCATTTGCAATACGCACAATCTCGTCTATCACATGAACAACAAAAGAACAGTGATTACATATAAACATCACCACGGTACCGCGCTCTCCTTTTATGTCATGGTAACTACACAGCTGATTTGTAACTGTATCTATAAGTTGAAATTCTGGAGCTTTTGTACCCAGATCGAGCATGGTAGAAGGAGTAAGTGACATGATATTTTTTATTTATTAAATGTAGTCGTTTGCAAAATAACAAGTGAAGTTATTGCGCTACTATCTCATATGACGGTAAGCTACTTAAAAAGTTACGCTTTTATAAAATCAAAAAGCCACTTTTCATAAATGAAAAGTGGCTTTTATAAAATTTACTTCTTACTAGATATAAATAATATCGAGTAAAATTATTTAATCATCTCGTAAGAACGTTTGATAAAGCTAGTAAGTTCCTCTCCTTTTAGAAGGTTTTGAGAAAGCTTTGCTAGATCAAATGATTGCGTGATTAAACGCTTTTTAGTGTCTTCTGAGTCTGCATTGAGAATTTCTGACACAAGTGCATGGTTACCATTTACTACAAGGTTGTACATCTCTGGCATATTACCAAACATGTTCATACCACCGCCACCGCCAGTTTGCTGCATCTCTTTCATACGACGCATAAACTCAGGTTGTGTAATGATAAATGGTGCAGCGTTACTGTCCATCGCTTCTACTTGAACCGTATAAGAAGTAGTCCCTATCGCTTCTGTAATGGTAGTTTTTACAGTTTCCATCTCATCATCAGAAAGTTTAGAAATCTCTTCTTCTTCTTTCTTGATAAGATTATTGATGTGATCTCCATCTACACGCACAAAGCTCACGTTCTCTTTGCTTGTCTCCAGTTTTTGGATTAAGTGCGGTACAATAGGAGTATCTAGTAATAAAACTTCATATCCTTTTGCCTTTGCACTTTCTATGTATGAGTGTTGTGCATCTTTATCACTTGCATAAAGCACGACCATTTTACCATCCTTATCCGTCTGGTTGTCTTTTATTTTTGCCTCAAGCTCTTCCCATGTAAAGTAAGAATCATCTACTGTAGGGTATAAAGCAAACTTATCTGCTTTTTCAAAGAATTTATCTTCAGATAACATTCCGTACTCGATTACGAGTTTAATGTCATTCCATTTCTTCTCAAAGTCTGCTCTATCGCTATTAAATAATGACTTAAGCTTATCTGCTACTTTACGTGAGATGTAACCAGAGATTTTCTTTACGGCACCATCTGCTTGTAAATAGCTACGTGATACGTTTAGTGGAATATCTGGAGAGTCTATTACTCCGCGTAACATTGTCAAGAAATCTGGTACAATACCTTCTACATTATCAGTTACAAAAACTTGGTTTTGATATAACTGTATGCGATCCTTTTGCATGTTCATATCCTGTCCTAACTTAGGGAAGTATAAAATTCCTGTTAGGTTAAAAGGATAATCTACATTTAAGTGAATGTTGAATAATGGCTCATCAAATTGTGATGGATATAATTCTTGGTAGAAGTTCTTATAATCCTCATCCTCTAGATCTGCAGGTTGCTTAGTCCATGCTGGTTCTGGGTTGTTGATGATATTATCTACCTCTTGTGTAGGTGCTGGATCTTCTTCCTTTGCATCTTCCGGCTTAGGTAATGTCTCAGTCTTCATACCAAACTTAATTGGCACTGGCATAAACTTGTTATACTTTGCTAGTAATCCAGAGATGCGGTTTTCTTCAAGAAACTCTAAGCTATCATCTGCAATGTGTAGTATGATTTCTGTTCCTCTGTCAGTTTTATCTGCCGCTTCAAGTGTAAAGTTAGGGCTACCGTCACACGTCCAGTGTGCCGCTGGCTCATCTTTGTAAGATTTTGTGATAATCTCTACGGTAGATGCTACCATAAAAGCAGAGTAGAAACCTAGACCAAAATGACCTATAATTCCAGTATCCTTTGCTCCTTCTTCATACTTATTTAAAAACTCCTCTGCTCCAGAAAATGCAAGTTGGTTGATGTACTTTTCAACCTCATCTTGTGTCATACCAAGACCTTGATCGATAATGTGAAGTTTCTTTCCTTCTTTATCAATCTTAATCTCAATTTTAGGATTTCCGTAATCTACACTAGCCTCTCCTATTGAAGTTAAGTGCTTTAGTTTAAGTGTTGCATCTGTTGCATTTGAAACGAGCTCACGGAGAAAGATCTCGTGATCACTATATAAGAACTTTTTAATAAGCGGAAAGATATTCTCTACCGATACTGTCTCTTATACACATCTCCGAGCCCACGAGACGGACTCCTATCTCG
>OJBP01000086.1_pt1 | contig 60371 bp, 50 predicted proteins | sample 1590691 | NCBI WGS metagenome assembly OJBP01 (sample SAMN05416848, study PRJEB24817) | seawater metagenome | isolation source: Sea water | place: Canada:Atlantic | collected 2013-07 | reverse complement strand
CTGATCACGTCGTCAGGGAACCCGAGTTGGAGCAGCGGCAACAAGACTTGGAAGCTGTGCTTCAGGTCATCAAGTCCTACCTCAAGTAGAACATCACGAGCTACAGCGTGGATACCTAGCCAGAGGCGAACTTTGGCAGTGATTTAATATCCGCTCCCCTGAAGTTCTTGCGGAACCGGATCTGTTAGCAGGACTACGCCATCAATCGCCACCACTTTCATTGGCCTTGCTGACCATAATTTTTATCAACTCGGAGTATTACAGTATGCATGGTCACAGGCTCGAAGAATGGCAACACAATCATGTTTTTGGTCAAGATCGTAAAAAATCCGGTGAAATACGCTCACTGATCGTCGTCGCTCTAACTGTCGTCATGATGGTTTGGGAAATTCTGGCCGGTGTCTTATACGGTTCGATGGCCCTCCTGGCCGATGGCCTTCATATGGGCTCTCATGCTGTCGCTCTGGGTATTGCAGCCTTCGCCTATGCATACGCTCGCCGCAACGCAGGCAATACACAGTTTTCATTTGGCACCGGGAAGGTCAATGCGCTGGGCGGGTTCACCGGCGCGGTCCTACTGGCAGGCTTCGCCCTGTATATGGTCATTGAAAGCATCGACCGTTTCATTCATCCGGTCGAAATTTCGTTCAATGGAGCCATTTTTGTCGCCATCATCGGCTTGATCGTCAATGGAGTATCGGCCTGGATCCTGGGCGGGGAAGACCACGACCATGGGCATGGGCATGGGCATGGGCATGGGCACCATGATCATAACCGTCGAGCGGCCTACTTCCACGTACTCGCCGATGCCTTAACTTCGGTATTGGCGATTGCTGCCTTGCTGGCCGGAAAGTATGCGGGCTGGAACTGGATGGACCCAATCATGGGTATCGTCGGTGCGTTACTTATTACCCGCTGGTCATGGCATCTATTGAAGGACACTTCCTGCGTGCTGCTTGATAAACAGCGCAGCGACTTGGAGCACGACGTCAGGCAATCCATCGAGAATGGCGATGCCCGAATTAGCGATCTGCACCTCTGGGCCATTGGACCAAATATTCACGCCGCCATTGTCTCGATCGTTTCGCATGCTCCTGATTCGCCTGCCGTTTATAGGCAACGCATTCAGGCTAGGTGCCCGTCATTAGTACACGTTACTGTCGAGCCCCAGCGTTGTATTAATGAAACGAGGGAAACCAACGCCGGATAAAGAGATTTCGTGGCTCCAGCCCATTGTGGAGCCTCGAAAAAAAACTTACAGTTGACCGTATAAAATCCATGCGCCCACTGCAATCAGCGTTAGTCCGCCAAAAATTTCTGCTCTGTGTCCCATGACCGACCCTATAGCACGCCCTAGCATTATGCCAATAGTCACCATGAGGGTCGTTGCAAGCCCAATCAAAGCTGAAGCTATCCATATGTTGACATTGATGAAGGCCAGACTAACACCCACCGCCATAGCATCAATACTGGTACTAAATGCCGTTAGACAGGTCCGGAGCAAAGACATTTTTTGGGCCTTATGCTCCTCACTACCCCCATCAGGCCTTGTACCCTCATAAATCATGTGAAGACCCAGGACCGTCAGGAGTGAAAAAGCAATCCAGTGATCCCAGGCCTCCACATAGCTTGCTGCTGATTTTCCAATTAGCCAGCCTACAAGCGGCGTAATTGCTTCGATAGAACCAAAGATGATTCCTATTCTGAAAGCTTCAGTGAGGCGTGGTTTTTTAAGGATTGCGCCTTTACCAATCGCAGCAGCGAAAGCATCTGTGGACATGGCAAAGGCAAGCAAAAGAAGGGCTATTGGGTTCATCTAACTGACTCCGGTCGGGCATATCGAGTCCACGATATATCCACACGCCCGACCTTAGGCATGGATATATCGATGGTCTCGCCAACCGAGAGGTGTTCGCACCATGGCATCTGGCCAATTATGTTGACACGAACTCTTCCGAGTTTCGGAAGCAGGCTACTCCCCAAAGAGGGTGCAATATAACAACTATCCTGAACGATCACAAATGTTTGATAGTTGACGTGTATATTCTCTGATCTATAAAGCGCCCTAGGGTGGTGCCACGTTTGCCGGAATATGCAAACGTCCCAGCCATCATTAAATCCGCATCCATCAATCCAGGAAATCGTCATTTCCCAACTTGACAGACACCTTAATCGTATTGGGGCACATCAACCAATAAATCCGTTGAGATGAGGGATTGCGACCTCCCCACAATACCTAGAGATCAACCAGATTTTCCGGTTACCCCCTTTAATTAAAGACGATCAACTTCGAGCAGATGTAGAAGGCTTTATTCGTCAGGAAGCCGTGCACTCGCGTGCCCACAGCAAAGCGCAGATGTATCTTGAGCGTCATGGCTTACGTGTGGCCCCCTTCCTGAATAAAGTGGAATGGTTGTTTGGAACGGCTTTGGCAGATGCGCCCTTCGGTTTAACACTGCTACAGCGCAAGCCCCTGAAAAAAAACTGGCTGGTATTGCGTGTTGGCATCATCGCCGCCATCGAGCACTTCACTGGTGTGCTTGGCCAATGGGCCATGGATAACGAAAGCTGGGAACAAAACGGCGACGCCACCATGGTCAATCTATTCAAGTGGCACTTGGCCGAAGAAGTAGAGCACCGCACTGTTGCCTACGACCTGTTTGAACATCTGTGCAAGACTCAACTAGGCTTTTACGTCAGCCGCCAGGCATTAATGGCACTGGTATTCCCCTTGTTCATTTATTTCATTGCGGAAGGCGGCAGGAGCCTGGCAGGTCAAGACCCAGATAAAGAAACCCGTAAGTTAGCTCGCAAGCTGCTTCCTCAGCTCCTCATTCAACTGCAGCAAGTCGGCCAGAAAACACAAAACGTGCCCACCTTTAGTTTCTTATTCAACGCCACCCTGCGTTGGGTATCGCCGCGGTTTCACCCAATCAATGAAGGCGATACTCAACAGGCCCTAGATTATCTGGCACGCTCTCCGGCAGCCCAGGCAGCTGCCGTTTTGTAACGGGAGTATTAGTCTCCAGCTTCCAAGAGAGAGGCTGTCGCGCAATAGTAAAACGGCATGGCGAATTCCTTCACCATGCCGTTTTATTTTCAATCTCACGACGACACTTGAGTGCAGCCCAGTTTTCGGAACATCACTTAGAAGGTCGCTTGCAGACCCACCCAGAAGTTACGACGGGCATCCTTATTGTTGTAGTCATCGTAGTACTCCACATCATAGCCACCGCTACCGTCATCCACGAAGCCCACATCATAGGAAGTAAAGTCTTCATCCAGCAGGTTGTTAATCCGGGCATGCAAGGTAACAGATTTGTTGAGCGCCAAACGGGCACCAAGGTGATAAATCTCATAGTCCTTCCAGTATTCACCACCGCTGGCATCTGTACTGCCAAAGCCCCGGAAGCGATCTTGGCGCCCTTCTACCGTCAGAAACATGGCAAACGCCTGGGTGGTTTGCCAATCCAGCGTGCCGTTAAACATATGCCGTGCTGTACCGGTGAGGGGGTAGCCTTTCTCTTCCCCGCTTTTCTGTTCACTGTCGATATAGGTGTAATTGGCACGTAGCGACCAACGCGGAGAGATCTGGTAGCGCCCTGCCACTTCCACACCTTGAATCACCGCTTCATCCACATTCATTGGCTGGGTAACAATACCGCCCACCGTGTCATAGTCCCCTAGGTCCACACAGGGCGTTTGTCCACCAGTGGCTGAACACAACGCGCTGTCTTGGCGAACAATCTTGTCTTTAAAGTCGTTATGGAACACCGTCAGGTTAGCGCTATGTCGGTTCGGACTTTCCCAATAAAGAGCGATTTCAGAATTGACGCTGGTTTCCGGCTCCAAATCCGGGTTGCCCACCCAGGGGCGTGTGCCCTGCCCGCCAAAGCCGGTAATGCCGTCGTATAAGTCAGTGGTTTTGGGGGTCTTATAGCCCGTGCTGACACCGCCTTTCACTGTCCAGCTTGGTGAAAGCGTATAAACACCATAGAGGCGCGGGCTAATCTGATCGCCAAAGGTTTCATGGTTGTCGTAACGCACACCCGCTGTCAGCGTAAACGGCTCCACCGGCGTCCAGTTATCTTCGGCATACAGCGCCCATAAATTATTCTCAAACACCTCGCCCGCGTCACCACTCTCTAGGCCGAACACGCCATCTTCCAACTCACCGCGAAGAATCTGGGTACCTACCACCACAAAGTGCTGATCATTGATGGGCAGGTCCAGCTTACCGTCCAGGCGCAGCTCGCTGCTTTCCAAAGTCCGCTCCGGGCGTGGTAAGAAAGTGGAGCCTAGCACGGCAAGGCAGGCGTCACTGCCGGCATCCGCAACACAATCCGCATTGGTCGCAACGATGTCGTCATATTGCTGACGCTCATCCGCGGTTAGTGGCAAGGTGCGCCCTTCATTATTGGTGGACAAATAGGTCAACGAAACATTGCTCAAACCAAAGCCCCACTCGCCCTCGTGAGTCAGCGCTATTTGCTCACGGGTGAATTCCTGGTCTTGTGCATAGCCCGCCCGAGGTAGGCGGTCAGCGCTATCATGGGTACCCAACTGGCTCTCTGAGTTGTCGTAGGTTTGCACGGAATCATCATAATCGAGCGAGATACGCTGATTATCCGTGGGGGTCCATCTCAAAGTGAAACCCAGAGCCGTGTCCTCATTGTCTACAGTACGACCACCACTGCCGAAACCCAGTTCTCGCTCCTGAAGTACCCCACTAGGATCGGTCACCGGATCGTATTCCGGGCTAGATGCATCCTGGTCGTAGAGACTGCCTCGCAACGCCAGGCCAAACTGATCGCCCAACGGGCCAGACACGGAGAAATCCGTTGAGGTCGCATCACCGTACTGGTCATATTCCTGAATAGTGCGACTCACGTTGATGCTGCCGCCCCATTTTTCATACTCTTTTTTGGTGATGATATTAATCACCCCACCAATGGCATCCGCACCATAAAGAGTGGACGACGGCCCACGGATAACTTCGATGCGCTCAATGGCTTCTAGCGGCGGCATATGATTAAACTGGTTGCCGCCAAAATTGTTGGGGTAGATATCACCGTGGTTATTTTGCCGGCGGCCATCAATGAGGATTAGCGTATAGTCCGCCCCCATGCCGCGCATGGAGATAGTGGACTGGCCCGTCTTGTCACGGGTTTCCCCCACGTCGACCCCTTCCAGCTCACGCACCGCATCCACCACGGAGGTGAAAGGCCGGCTATGCAGTTCCTGTTGGCTAATTACCGAAATACTGGCTGGGGCATCGGTAATTTTCTGCTCGAAACCAGCGGCAGAAACTACCGTGACCGCACCCAGTTCATGGACCGTATTCTCTTGCGCAACCGCCGGCATAGCTAAGCCGTTAGCCACAACACCTACCAGAATTGGCATTCCCAAAGACCGCTTCATCCTCTACCCCCGTATTGCCATATCAATCAAAACGGGGGAGAGTATTCCCTAAACAATAACCATTATCAAATGCGAACAATATTTATTTCGTGATGTTTGTAAGCTTTCCTCTGATTGTTGACCAACGAGGAGAGCAACATTCGGGAACCTTGCGAACCATCTCTTGCGATACGTTCCGACAGGGCATTACATCGGCACCTTATTGAACCACGGAGCCGCCTCTTCCAGTTGCGCCGCCAGCGCCAGCAGCTTGCCTTCATCCCCATGGCCACCAACAAACTGGGAACCCAGCGGCAGGCCCACGTTTCCTGAAGAAGAATCACACCAGTGCAGTGGCACCGACATGGCAGGCACACCAATGACATTGGCAAACTGGGTGAACGGCATGTATTTGAAGTTCTCTATGGCCACCTGCTCAATCATGCCGGTCTTCATTAACAGCTTTTCCCCGCCGACCTTGAGCAACACCTTCAGAGCGGTCTGCTGCCACGGCGGTGTCGCCATAGCGCCGATACCGACAGGGGGGGACGCCAGAGTAGGGGTCAACCAGAAATCGTACTGCTCCAAGAAGGTATCCATGGCGATCATGTATAACTGCCAACGGGTCTGGCACTTCACATATTCATGGGCCGGGGTAGCACGGCCAAAAGCGGCAATGGCCAAGGTATCCAGCTCAAAGCCCTCATCACCGCAACCGGTCATAGTTTTCACCTCATCCACCTCGGCAGCACACTGGCCAAACCAAACCGATAGCCAATCCATGCACATCTGTTTGGCGTCCATCTGTGGCTCAGCCTCTTCCACTTCGTGGCCCAAGTCCCGTAACAACGCCACGGTTTTCTCCACCGCCCGGATCGCCTCCGAATCCACATCGGTGCCTAGCGGCGAGCGAGTAGAAAAACCGATACGCAGCTTGCCGGGGCGGCTAGCCGCAGACAGGGCGTAAGCTTGCTCCGGCGGAGCAATCTGAAACAGACTACCGCGCTCGTCACCCTGGGTAATATCCAACAGCAACGCACTGTCACGCACGCTGCGGGTCAGCGCGTGGTTTACCGCTATTCCATGCATGGCCTCAGTGAATTCGGGCCCCCAGGGGGTGCGCCCACGGCCCGGCTTGAGCCCGAACAGACCACAACAGGCAGCGGGAATCCGGATACTACCGCCACCATCATTAGCGCCGGCCACCGGTACCACACCTGCAGCCACCATAGCCGCCGAGCCCCCGGACGAACCACCGGGAGTGTGATCTACGTTCCAGGGATTACGCGCCGGCCCGAACGAATCCGGCTCGGTAACGCCCTTGGCGCCAAACTCCGGGGTATTGGTGCGGCCGAATGGTACCAGCCCGCCCTGTTTCCAGCGTGCCACCAGGGTAGAATCTCTTTGCGCATGGACATCACGAGCCTTGCGCGCTTTATTGCCCTGATAGTTGGGCGCACCGCCGATTTCCTGAAAAAGATCTTTTACCAGCATGGGCACACCCGCCAACGGTCCGCTCAATGGCCCCGCGGCGCGTTTTCGGGCCATGTCATACAATGGAATAATCAAACCATTTAATTGCGGGTTCACCGCATCGGCACGGGCAATCGCCAGCTCCAGCAATTCCATTGCCGTGACCTCCCCCCGCGCCACCAGCTCGGCAAGCCCGATGGCATCAAACTGGCGGTATTCTGCAAACTTCATTGTGCTCTCCCTTTCACTATCCCGAAGCGCAGGAATGGCCTGCTACCAGACGATCAATCCATACTGTGGCATAGTCTGCGCAGCCAAGTATGCTTAATCATTGTGAACAGCATTTGAAAGAATACGTTAGCGATCCACGAGGGAGCCAGAATGAAAGCCATTGGATTCAATCGGCCCAGAGCCATAGAAGATGTACACGCCCTGGAGGACATCCAGCTGGACCTTCCCTCGCCCGCCCCCCGGGACCTACTGGTGGCCGTACACGCTATCTCGGTCAACCCCATTGATACCAAGCTTCGCCAACGCCCCCTGGAGCAGCCCGGTTACCGGGTACTGGGGTTTGATGCTGCCGGCGTGGTGGAAGCGGTGGGCGAGGAAGTGGAAAACTTCAACGTCGGCGACCGGGTCTGGTATGCCGGCGCCGTGCAACGCCAGGGCAGCAATGCCCAGTACCAGTGTGTTGATGAACGGCTAGTGGCAAAAAAACCGAATAGCCTGGGCATGCAAGAAGCGGTTGCACTCCCCCTCACCACACTAACCGCCTGGGAGGCCCTGGAAGATCAGCTCGGTTTTCGAGCCGGAGAGTGTGAGGGGAAAAGTGTGCTGGTGATCGGTGGCGCAGGAGGAGTGGGGTCCATCGCTATCCAGCTAGCCGCCCACTATTTTGGTCTTAAGGTGATCACCACTGCGGGTCGCGAAACCTCTGCCAACTGGTGTCAAAGCCTCGGCGCTCATCATATCGTGGACTACCGCAAGCCATTACTAGCGCAGCTGGACGCCATTGGTTACCCGCAGATTGACGGCATCTTCATTACCCAAAATCTGGACGACTATTGGGCCACTGCCTGCCAAGCCGTCGCACCGCTGGGAGGCATCTGCGCTATCGTCGACGCCCGTGCGCCTCTCGACCTGAACCCCCTTAAGGCCAAGAGTGCGCGCTTCAGCTGGGAATTCATGTTCACCCGCGCCATGTTCGCTACCGACATGCAGCATCAAGGCGACATCCTTTCCCGGCTCAGCGAACTAGTGGATCAAGACACAGTCCAGACCACCGTCAGCGAAGGCCTGGGCACCATTAATGCCGCCAACCTGAAAGAAGCCCACCGGCGGCTGGAGTCTGGCAACACAGTGGGGAAACTGGTTCTTGCTGGCTGGGACTAACCCCGATAATGCCCGGATTGAATGGCTCTGCCACCATCACCAGCGACGAAAGAAACCGTTACAGCCGCATCCATGAGCGCCTTTACTGTGCGATTAACGGCAACCGCGACCATCCACCGCCGCTGACAAGGTAGACAAACACAACCCCGGCGGGCGCGACAGGGTGCGAGACAACAGTGCCGGCCAGGCCTGCGGATGTGTCATCGGTCGAAGTACCCGGCGGGTGGCCATTAAGGGCTGCCACTCTGCCCCTTGGCGGGTAGCCAAAACAAACTGGAATGGATGCAGCCCAGGTAGCCCAAGACGAATATCCGTGGCCAGCAGCTCATCACCATGCACCTCTACCGCCACAAAACTTCGGGTAAAGTGCAATAGAGTTTGCCCCGCGGGAAGCGCCTCAATCGCTGCCAACCGTGACGCATCGCGGGGAAATGATTCCACCTGCAACGGCACATCCTGATCGAGAAGGCCGGTGAGAATTTCTAGCCTCTGTTGCTCACCCAGCACGGTGATCCGCCACAGCAAAGTGGAGAACGGCATTGGCTGCACTAATCGTGGCGCCTCTGAAAGTCCGCGTTCAGCCAGAGCCGGCATGACTCGCTGGGTCATCGCATACTGGGCAACCAGGCTCCAGACCAGATACAACGAGGACAGCACCAAGCCGCCGATCAGCACCCGTGACGACGACGGTTTTGCTATCGTCCACAGCACGCCAATCAGCAGCGGCAAGGTATAAAACGGATCGATAATGAAGACACTACTAATGGCCACCGGGTCACCTAGAGGCCAGAATAGTTGCGTGCCATAGGTAGTGAATGTATCCAGCAACGGATGGGTTATCAGGCACAAGCCGGTGAATAACCACCAACGCCATAGGGAAATCCGCGTCTGCCAGCGAGCGAGGCAAACGGCCAGTAAAAAAGAGACGGGCAGCAACACCAACAGGGAATGACTGAAGCCGCGATGTTCAGTGAAATTAACCACCGCATCGCCGTAGTCAATCAACACATCCAGATCGGGTAAGGTCCCCAGCAGTGCACCACCGAGTAAAGCCCAGCGACCCAGAGGCCGGGAAAGAACGGCGCCGCCCACAGAGGCGCCCAGCACGGCCTGTGACAATGAATCCATGAATTACTCAACAACGCAGACAAGGCGAAAGTCCCCACCCTGCCTGCCAACAGCCCGTCAATACGGCATAAGGCGCCGCTCAATCACACCTTAACCTGCCACACCCCACACACCTTTCAGGCTGTTCAAGGCAGTGGCACCAACGCCTTCCCCATCCAGAAAGCCGAGAATTTTCGGTGCGAACTGGGAGATCATTTCCGGGCTCAAGCCTAGGGCGCTAAAGGCTGTGGATACGCCCTGCAAGGACGAAATATTACCCAGCATGGAAGACGCCATGCCATCGCCGCCACCCAGCAGCGAATCCAAACCGGGCACCTTGTTCATGATGCCGCTGAACTGATCACCAGACAGGTTGTTCTGGGCCATAGCCAGTAAGGCACCGGCACCGCCTGCCGCCTGTTGCTGCGTGACACCCAGGTCGGTTGAGAGAGAATCCACTAATGCCTTGGCTTCACCGGTCACTGCCATCTGACTGTTGGCGCTATCCATGGCACCGGTGGCCGCTTCGTTGGCCTGATTCACGCTGGAGTTGGCCTTGTTAGAGGCGTCGGTCACGGCCTTGTTCGCCGAGTCAGTCATGGACTTCAGATCAAACGCCTGGGCCGGCGCACTCAAAACCAAACACAAAGAGGCCCCCATCAGGCCAAAACGGAAAGCATTCATCGTTACTCCTTAATTATCATCAATCGTCTCTACTCAGAGAGGAACAGTATGGCAAACCTTACCCATGCAAAAAGGCGAGAGCCATCACTTTGTGCCAGTGCTTCTGCGCTTATCTCTGCCGCTACAGCGCCTACAGCATAATCATCGTCCCGGCCTCACAGGTAGCTCCATGGCTACTTTGATTCAAAAATGGAAACCATTATCATTTGCGTTAAGTGATTCTCGCCAGGCTCCCCCCAGCCATCACCTTCCCGATGTCCGTACACCCTGCGTGCATCGCTACTGCATACTATTCATTCCTGGGGGAACCATGCTTGATTTCCGTTTTTCCGCCCTGGCCAGCCTTATGCTGGCATCCGGCGCGGCATATTCCGACACCACAACCGATAGCGAGGCACATACACTGGGCAATATCCATGTCACCACCAGTGGCATGGATAAGCATGATGCCAGTATGACCACCGAAGGCACCGATCGATATGGCACCAACGCCACCAATACCGCGACCCGCATGGTGCTGTCACCCCGTGAAACACCGCAATCCGTTTCCGTGCTAACCCGCCAGCAAATGGACGACTTCAACCTCAACAGTGTGGCGGATGTCATGCGACGTACCCCGGGGGTGACCGTAAAAACACAGGACACAGAACGCCTGCAACTGTCTGCCCGTGGCTTTGACATCACCAATTTCCTCTATGACGGTATTCCCTCCACGCGGGCCGGCCAGGCGAAACAAGCCGTCCTTTCCGATACGTTCATCTACGACCGCATCGAAGTATTGCGCGGCGCCAGCGGGCTGCTCAACGGCATTGGCGAGCCCTCTGCCACCGTGAACCTGGTGCGCAAAAAACCTACCCGTGATTTTACTGGCCAAGTGGGTGTGGAGCTAAACAGCTGGGATGGTTATCGCGGAGAATTCGATGCCAGCGGGTCACTGTCCAACAATGGCCGGGTTCGGGGCCGCTTCGTCAGCGCCTACGAACAGGGCGACTCTTTTTTGGATCACTACGAAAACGACAAACAGATCTTCTATGGGGTGATCGAAGCTGACCTGTTCGACAACACCTTGCTCACCGTGGGCATGGACTACATGGATCATGACCCCAGGGGCTCCACCTGGGGCGGCATCCCGCTGTTCTACAGCGACGGCGGCATCGCCGACCTGGACCGCGACCTGAACCCGGCCACCGACTGGAGCCGTTGGGCCCGGGATACCCAGACGATTTTCCTGAACCTGGAGCACCATTTCGAAAACGGCTGGTACAGCAAGTTTGCCTACAATAATCAGCAGAGCAACTACGACGCTCAGCTAGCCTCCGCCGGTGGCGGCCAGCTTAATCGCGATGGCAGCGGCAAGACACTATGGGCCGGACGCTATGTAGAAGACAAAACCCAGGACACTTTCGATGTCTACGCCAACGGGCCCTTCGCACTGTTTGGCCGCCAACATGAACTGGTGGTGGGTGCCAGTTATTCGGACGCCGAGAGTGATTACACCGGCCAGTCACCGGTCAGTATCAATAACGTGGTACCGGACCTGCTTAATTGGAATGGCGACATTCCAAAACCGGCCTGGGCCGCGCCAACCACCGTGGAGGACCAGAGCAGCAGCCAAACAAGCCTGTACGCCACCGCCCGCTTCAAACCCACTGATCGTCTTGCTGTTATTGCCGGCGGGCAAGTTGTGGACTGGAAACAAGAAACCACAGGCTTTAACGGGCGAGGCCCGATTGACGACGAATCCTATCAGGAAAATGGCGAAGTGGTTCCCTACCTGGGGGTGGTCTATGACCTAACCGATCACCACTCGGTGTACGCCAGCTACACCCGCATCTTTCAACCGCAAACCGTGCGCGACATCAACAATAAAATTCTTGCCCCGGAAGAAGGCAACAGTTACGAAGCCGGCCTGAAGAGTGAGCTCAATGAGGGCCGTCTAAACACCACCGTCGCGGTGTTTCGTATCAATCAGGATAACCTGGCCGAATCCACCGGCCAGCCCATTCCCGGCGGGCCAGCCAACGCCGAGGCCTACCGCGCCGTAGATGGCGCCGAAACCAATGGCGTTGAGCTGGAAGCAGCCGGCGAGATTCTGCCTGGCTGGCAGGTACAGGCAGGCTACACCTACCGCATTACTGAAGATCCGGATGGCGACGAGCTAAACACCACCTCACCGGAAGACATGATTCGTCTGTCCACCCAGTACCGTTTCCGCGGTGACCTGAACGGCCTGACTATCGGCACAGCAGTATCTTGGCAGAACAAAACCTATGCGTTCGTAACCCGCCCCGGGGCCAGCGCCGACTACAAGTTCGTTCAGGAAAGCTACACGCTGGTGGATTTGATGGCCCGCTACCAAGTCACCGCCGCCTTGTCCGTGGGCGCCAACGTGAGCAATCTGACGGACGAAAAGTACTTCAATAACCTGGGGTTTTATAACGGGGGTTACTACGGAGATGCTCGCAAATACAGCCTGAACATGGACTATCGATTCTGATTGTCACGCGGATAGCGCCCCGGATGGAATACGTCGGGGCGCTATCCACTATTCGCCTTCAGGAAAGAAGATACGTTCTTTCTCAATGACAATCCGGCGGGCCTTGTAGAGGCCGCCAATGGCTTGCTTGAAGGCATTCTTGCTGCAACGGAAGGTCTGAAAAATGACTTCCGGCGAACTCTTGTCACCCAGTGGTAACTCGCCGCCGGCGTTTTCCAGCGCCGCCAGAATCTGTTCCGTTAGCCCATCACTCTTGGCCGCCCCCGGCGCATTCAGGGAAAGGCTCAGTTTCTGATCCTCACGCAAACGCTGCACATAGCCGGTCACCCGCTGGCCCGGACGCAGCGGGGCGCGTAACTCGCTGGCCGCAATCATCCCCCAGGCATGATCATCCACCACCACCTTGTAACCCAGATCGGTGCTGTGCGCTGCTACCAACGACACCTCATCACCCTGCTGATACGCCTGGCAGGTATCTGATAGGAAACGGTCCAGTTGGGCGCTGACCATCAGTCGTCCTTCCCGGTCCGTGGTCAACATCACCAACACCCAGCTTTCTTCCCGCACTGGACCTTTCTGTTCGGCAAACGGCAGCAGCAAATCCTTAGGCATGCCCCAATCGACAAACGCACCGATCTTGCTGGTGGACACCACTTTCAATAACGCCACCTGCCCAAGCTGTATTCTCGGGGTCCGCAAGCTCGCCATAGGGCGAGCTTCACCGTCACTGTACAGCGTCACCATGACACTGTCCCCGGGAGCCAGAGACTGGTTTTCCACTTCCCGCGACGGCAGCAGCACCTCGCCCAGCTCGCCGCCATCGAGCAGCAAACCATTGCGGATGACCTTTAGGATTTCAAGGGAATGGCGGGTGCCCAGTTTAGGGGTTACGGTCATGGCTCTGGCCTGCTTGGTTGAAAACGTGAGTGGAGGAATCTGCGGAACCCTGGACTGTCGCTTGTAGCAGGTACAGCACGCCTTACCACATCAAATCGTCAGGGATCGGAAAGTCCTTATAGGGATCATCTTCGTCCACCGTTTCAGTGCCACGCTCATTGAGCAACAACACCGCAGCTTCGTCCCGTTGACGAATCTTTTCCGCTACCACAGTGGGCACCAACTCGAAACTCTCACCTAAGGCGACAATGGCGATCTGCCCCCGTTCCAATTGCTTCTGCTGGTTACCGGTTACGTAGGCTTTTTTTATCTTCTTGTCCTGCACGAACTGGAAGGCGACCTCTCCATTTCGCTCTAGCCGACTTTGCTCGATCATCTGCTTGATCTGTGCGGCGATTTCTTTCTTTTCACGCTCGGCCTTACGCTGGGCCTCACGCTGGCGGTCTGCCTCGGCCTTTTCCTCGCGCAGGCGGCGGGCACGATCTGCTGGATCTTCCATCTCGATTTCGCCGCGCTTGGCTTTGTTTACATCCTCGCGCTTCTGCTGCTTGGCCTTGCGGGCTTTTTTCTCGTCCGCCAGCCCCGCTTTCATTAATTGCTTCTGCAGTGAGTTCGCCATGATGCTCTCTCTTTCTCCATAAACAGATGCCCCCCTCTCAGGAAGGGCCGTCGACAGACTATTAACGCTGGCCTAGCGGCGAGGCCGGAGCCTTACCCAGCAACGGCTGAGCACGATAAAAACGCGTATCATAACCGGGCTGCCAAGGGAACACGCCTTTCGGATCTGGCCAGACCATCTGCAACGCCGGATACGGTGCCGGCAGGCTCTGGTAGAACCAGTTAGCGAAACCCAGATATTCCTTGTAGTGCGGAAAAGCCACCGGCAAGAACATCACTTCAAGACCATCGGCAATGTCGTTATACAGGCGGTACGGCTGATAAGGTTTTTTCAGCCCACGAATACGAACCGCCGCGCTATCCAACAATTTGCTGGCCAGTGCGTCTTTCAGGCCGACCACAATCAATTCCGGGTGATTCAGATTGAGAAAGTGCCCCACGCTGAACGTATAACCGGGCAGACCATCACCGCCGGAAACGGCAAAGTGGTGCCAGCCCTTGCGCTGGATATCGGCCAACAGCGTTTTATCTTCAGCATCTTCCGGCTGCGGGTAGCGAAATTTGCCAGGCATTTCATCAAGGAACATAGGGTCATCATCGGTTCAGGCAGCACCTTAAGGCACTAACAAACAATTAACACGGTATGTTCGTAATGATAGCAGACTCCGCATGGACTTGGTGCCACCCTCCACACCTGCAATACTGGAACAAATTCAGAATAATGAGGGCTCCTTCATGAAACGTGCCGGCTTACTCCTTACCGCGCTATTAACCACCGCCCCTTTCGCCCATGCAGCCCCCGGCCTGACCATTTATGGGGGTGGCTATACTTGGGACGCCGAACTGGAAGGCCATGTAGCGTCTGGAGGATCGGACATCAGTATGCAAGATGAGCTAGGCTTCGATGAGGCGGACCAAAACGTACTTTATTTGGGCGTGGAACATAGCGTACCGCTGGTGCCCAATGTTCGCCTGCGTTATATCGATCTATCCGATAGCGCCAGCAGTATCATCAGCAGAAACATTGAATTCAACGGACAAACGTTTGTTGCCAATACTCGGGTAGCCACTGATTTCGACCTGGAAATGGTAGACGGAACCCTTTATTTCAGTCCTCTCAACAACGCTATTAAGGTCGACCTTGGCCTCACCGTGCGGCGTATGGACGGCGATCTTCAACTCGATGGCCCAACGGAAGAAACCAGCCTGAGCATTAATGAAACCGTCCCCATGCTCCATGGCGGCATCCGAGCGAAGCTGCCCCTATCCGGCCTGTATGTGGGAGGGGAAGTAAACGCCATTGCCTATGATGGCAGCAAAATGAATGACTATAACGCTCGGATAGGCTGGCGCTCGGATTATCTGTTAGGGCTGGAGCTGGGGTACAGCCGCATGAATATCGTGCTCGATGACGTGAATGATCTGGATACCGACCTGGATATTGGCGGGCCCTACCTTGCCATTTCACTGAGTTTCTAAACCGTTAGCCGCCCACGCCTGGGGCCTGAGCGGCCCTTGGCGTGCAAGCCGAATGAAACCTAGCATAACCGGACTGACAGCCGGCGTTACCCAAGAGCACGCTAACCTCAAAGACGTAACCCGACATCAGGCGGTAGCGCCGACGCGAAGGCAGGCCGAGGGCTGACACCTACGCCACCTACGGATGGCACCGCTGGCGGTTATTGAGCGTCTTGGAGCTCGCGACGAATCGCATCAATGCGCGCATCTTTTTGCTGCCAGAGTTCGCTCACCCACTGCTGAATTTCTTCACGAAACACTGGATCTTCCTGGTAATCACTACGCCACAGGCGCGGCTCTAACGGGCAGGTTCTCACGTCCACAATGACCCTTCGCACCTTGCCACTGAGCAAATCCCAGAACCCCGGTGTCTCGCCATCCGGGTACACCACCGTCACATCCAGCAGCGCATCCAGGTTATCGCCCAGCGCAGCCAACACAAACGCTACCCCACCCGCCTTTGGTTTGAGCAGATTACGATAAGGGGACTGCTGTGCCGCATGTTTCGCTGGGGTAAACCGGGTGCCTTCCAAGAAATTCACCACGGTCACCGGGATACCCTGGAACTTCTCACAGGCTCGCCGGGTAATCTCCAAATCTTTCCCTTTCAATGCGGGGTTCTTTTTCAGGAACGCTTTGCTGTAGCGTTTCATGAACGGGTAATCCAACGCCCAGAAGGCCAGCCCCAAGAACGGCACCCAGATCAGCTCTTTTTTCAGAAAAAACTTAAAGTACGGTGTTTTGCGATTGAAGGTCTGCACTAGCGCCGGAATATCCACCCAGGATTGATGGTTGCTGACCACCAAGTAAGAAGTATCCTTGCGCAATGCTTCGGCTCCACGAATATCCCAGTGGGTCGGTGTGAGCAGCGTAAAAATCCCCTTACAAATCTCCGCCCAGCTTTCCGCAATCCACATGACCGTAGCTGAACAGGCACGCTTTGTTGCAACACCAGGCAGCACCAGCTTTAAAAGTGCCACCAACAACATCGGGCCAATTAAAATCACTGTGTTGAGAAACAACAGAACAATGGCAAGAATTCCCGTCAGCATGTCGCGAAAACCTCGTTAATACGATTAATCTTTATGCGTTCGCGCTAAATTACCCCGGCGAACCTTTACCATTAAGGGAGCACTCACCACAGCAGCATACCCTGCGCACAGCGAGAAAAGGCCGATCGCATTTCCGACCTTATCCCGTCTACACCCGCACGATCAGCCCTTACGCTCCACGGCCATGGCGTCCACATTCTGGAAACCACGGGGCAGCTTCGCGCCACGGCGCCCCCGCTCACCATAGTAGTGTTCCAAGTCATTGGCTTTCAGGGTCAGGTGGCGCTTACCCGCATAGAGGGTCAACGCGTCATTCGGCCCAACTACTTGAACATCCTGTACGAACTCCACCCGATCCGCCACGCGGGCGCCGGGAATCGACATCATCTTGTTGCCCTTACCGCGGACCATTTCCGGCAACTCGCTTACGGGGAATACCAACAACCGGCCTTCGTTTGACACCAGGGCAATCAAATCATCTGTGGTTGAGGCAATCGGTTGTGGCGACAAGACCCGCGCACCTTTAGGTACATTAAGTACCGTCTTACCGGCTTTCTTGTTGGCCAACAAATCCGCATAACGCACCACGAAACCGTAACCTGCATCGGTGCTCATCAAGTACGCGTCCTTGTCTTTACCCATCACTGCTGCCACAAAGCTGGCACCGGAGGGTGGGCTCACTCGGCCAGACAGTGGCTCACCCTGCCCCCGCGCACTGGGTAGAGTATGTGCGGGCAAAGAATAGGTTCGCCCAGTGCTATCGATAAAGCACACCGCCTGGTTAGATTTACCTTTGGCGCAGGCCTTGTACTTATCACCAGCCTTGTAACTCAGCCCTTCCACATCCACTTCATGGCCTTTAGCGGCTCGCACCCAGCCTTTTTCCGAGAGCACTACCGTTACCGGATCGGCACTGAGCAGATCGCTTTCATCCAACGCCTTGGCGTCCTCACGCTCCACCAAAGGAGAGCGACGGTCATCACCATATTTCTCGGCGTCGTCCTTCAACTCCTTGGCAACCAGCTTCTTCATTTTCGCCATGGAGCCCAAAGTGGTTTCCAAGTATTCGCGTTCTTCGTTGAGCTCATCTTGCTCACCGCGAATTTTCATTTCTTCCAATTTCGCCAGGTGGCGCAGCTTCAATTCCAGAATTGCTTCTGCCTGGCGATCACTGACACCAAAGCGCTCCATCAATACCGGCTTTGGCGCATCCTCGGTACGGATGATGTGAATCACTTCATCGATATTAAGGAATGCTGCCAGTAAGCCTTCCAAAATGTGCAAACGTTCCAGTACTTTATCGAGGCGGTGTTGCAACCGGCGACGCACCGTCACCATGCGGAACTGCAGCCATTCGTTGAGAATCATGTCCAGGCTTTTCACCTGGGGGCGGCCATCGATGCCGATCATGTTCAGATTAACCCGGTAGTTTTTCTCCAGGTCAGTGCTGGCAAAAAGGTGGCTCATCAACTGTTCCACATCCACCCGATTAGAGCGCGGCGTGATCACCAGTCGGGTGGGGTTTTCGTGGTCGGATTCATCACGCAGATCGCTGACCATGGGCAGCTTTTTCTTGTTCATTTGGTCCGCGATTTGTTCCAGCACCTTGGCGCCAGACACCTGATACGGCAGCGCCGTCACCACAATATCACCCTCTTCACGCTCATACACCGCGCGCTGCTTGAGAGAGCCTTTGCCCTGTGCATACATGCGAATGATGTCGTTGATTGGGGTGATTACTTCTGCTTCGGTAGGGAAGTCCGGGCCCTGAATGTATTGCATCAAATCATCCAGCGAGGCGCCGGGATCTTTCAGCAAATGGATGCAGGCATTGGCTACTTCGCGCAAATTATGCGGTGGAATATCGGTACTCATGCCCACCGCGATACCCGTAGTGCCATTGAGTAACACATTGGGCAAGCGAGCTGGCAACAACTTAGGCTCATCCATGGTGCCATCAAAATTAGGCAGCCACTCCACTGTCCCCTGCCCCAACTCGGACAATAGCACTTCCGCATACGGTGCCAATTTGGACTCGGTATAACGCATGGCAGCAAAAGATTTTGGATCGTCTGCGCTGCCCCAATTACCCTGGCCATCCACCAGCGGATAGCGATAACTGAATGGCTGGGCCATCAACACCATGGCTTCGTAACAGGCCGAATCACCATGGGGGTGATACTTACCCAATACATCACCCACGGTACGGGCCGATTTTTTGTATTTGGCCGTATTTTTAAGACCCAGCTCGCTCATGGCGTAAACAATGCGCCGCTGCACCGGCTTCAGACCATCGCCAATATTGGGCAAAGCCCGATCTAGAATCACGTACATGGAGTAATCCAGATACGCTTTTTCGGTATATTCCTTTAACGGAAAACTTTCAAATTCGTCAGCCATTTTTGCTCGCTATACTCGCTGGCCTGCACGCTAATAGCGTCACGCAACACATTTTCTGCATTGCCTTTCTGCAATCAACGCAGCACGTCAGCTGCTCTATTTTTAAGTTCGAACCCATTTAAAAGCCAGCACAACCATCATGCTTACATCTTTCAGCACATGCAGCCTTAGAGCGCGGTGGCGTGTCGCGTGTCAGCGTCTATATCTCTGCCAGGTTGCCTTTTTCTTCCAGCCAAACCTTGCGATCAGAAGCCCGTTTTTTGCTTAGCAGCATGTCCATCAGCTGGTGAGTGCCGTCGTCGGTGGACACATCCAAGCGCACCAGGCGGCGGGTATCGCGGGCCATGGTGGTTTCGCGCAATTGCAACGGGTTCATTTCACCCAGCCCTTTAAAGCGGGTTACGTTGACCTTGCCGCGTTTTTTCTCCGCCTTGATGCGATCCAGCACGCCATCACGCTCTTGCTTGTCCAGGGCGTAATAGACTTCTTTGCCCACATCGATGCGATACAACGGCGGCATCGCCACAAATACATGGCCCTGTTTCACCAATGCGGGGAAATGACGCAGAAACAGCGCGCAGATCAGCGTGGCAATGTGCAAACCATCAGAGTCCGCATCCGCAAGGATACACACCTTGCCGTAACGCAGGCTGCTGAGATCATCACTGCCCGGCTCGATGCCAAGCGCCACCGCGATATCGTGAATTTCCTGGCTACCCAAGACCTCGTTGGAATCCACTTCCCAGGTATTCATGATCTTGCCTCGCAGCGGCATAATCGCCTGATAAACCCGATCTCGGGCCTGCTTGGCACTGCCGCCCGCCGAATCCCCTTCCACCAGGAAAATCTCACTCTGGGAAGGGTCATCACTGGTGCAATCTGCCAGTTTGCCGGGCAAAGCCGGGCCACTGGTGACTTTTTTTCGGGTGACTTTTTTGGCGGCCCGTAGTCGCTTCTGGGCATTATTGATGCACAGATCCGCCAGCTTCTCGGCCTCATCGGTATGTTGGTTCAGCCACAGAGAGAAGGCGTCTTTTACCACCCCGGAAACAAACGCCGCGGTCTGACGGGAGCTCAACCGTTCTTTGGTTTGCCCGGCGAATTGCGGGTCCTGCATTTTCACGCTAAGCACGAAGGCCGCCCGGTCCCAAATATCTTCCGGCGTCAGCTTGACTCCCCGGGGCAACAAATTTCTAAATTCACAGAACTCGCGCATGGCCTCCAACAGGCCGGAACGCAGCCCGTTTACATGGGTGCCGCCCTGGGCCGTGGGGATCAGGTTTACATAGGCTTCCTGAACCAGTTCGCCGCCTTCAGGTAGCCAGGTGACAGCCCAATCCACCGCTTCTGTTTCCGCGCTCATGGCACCGTTAAACGGCTCCGCAGGAACCCGTTCCCACCCGGTACTGGACTCCAGTAGATATTCAATCAAGCCATCATCAAACTGCCAGGCATCGCTCTCACCGGTTTGCTGATTATCCAGCGTCACCAACAAGCCGGGGCAGAGAACCGCCTTAGCCCTCAGCAAATGTTTGAGACGGCTCACCGATATTTTCGGCGAGTCGAAATACTGACTGTCTGGCCAGAAGCGCAAGATGGTGCCGGTATTGCGCTTACCAACCGTATCGATTACTTCCAGATCACTGCGTTTCTCGCCATCACCGAATTCCATACGGTGCAGTTGGCCATCGCGCTTGACCAGAATTTCCAGCTTAGTGGACAAGGCGTTAACCACCGACACACCTACGCCGTGCAGACCGCCACTAAACTGGTAGTTGTTATTGGAGAACTTACCCCCGGAGTGCAGGGTGGACAGAATCACTTCCACGCCGGGCTTTTTCTGTACCGGATGCATATCCACGGGCATGCCGCGACCATCATCCTCCACTTCCACGCCGCCATCTTTGAATAGGGTGACTTTGATCGATTTGGCGTGGCCTGCCAGCGCTTCATCCACCGAGTTATCGATCACTTCCTGGGCAAGGTGGTTGGGGCGCGAAGTATCGGTGTACATGCCCGGGCGCTTACGCACCGGGTCCAAGCCCGACAACACTTCAATATTTTCGGACGTATAGTTATTGGTCATAGATTTTCCAGCAGCACCTCACGCAGTGCGCCAGAGGCGAGACATGCTCTACCGCATGTCCCGCCCCTAGCGTCGGGCATCAGGCGTGTATTTCAATCCCACAAAACCGCAGCATCAGCGGAATGAAGGCGTCAAAGTTATCAAAGCCGTGACTGCCACCCAAGCCACAATAACGGTGACAGTCGCCGTAATAGTCCCAGCCATCTTCCCAGTCCAGGGTTTCGTCACCCGTCTGGGTCAGCAACAATAGATTTTCCGGCTGGGTGAGCTCTGCTACCTCATAGCGGCGCAACTGCTCCAGCCAAGCCGGATCGAACTGATAGGCTTCGCCAGTATGGTAGTTATGCTGGATACCTGTGTATTTGTCCAGTAGTCGCCACGGCCTTACCGCAGGATTTACGATTGCAGCCTTCAAACCATGGTGCTCCGCCAGCCAGGTGGCGTAGAAGCCGCCCAACGACGATCCCACTAGGGCCACCGGGCCAGCCCCAGCAATGGCTGCATCCAATTCCGCCATGGCTAGCACTGGCGAAGGCGGCAATGCGGGCACGACCAACCGTTCCGGGCAGCCCGCTTGCTCAAACACTGATCGCAACAACCCGGCTTTATGGGATGCTGGTGAGCTATTGAAACCGTGGATATAAATAAGAGACGTTTCGGGGACCGGCATAATCTTTCCTGATGACTGCACTATCCGGAAGTGTGCCGGGATGGGGAAGAGTTGCAAGTTCAAAGTTAAAAAGCACGAGCGTGATCCTCAAGAGTATCTCTTGAGTGCCCGTTGTTCAGATTATCCCTGCAACGCGAAGAGATGACCGATAAATGGTCTGCCCTAACCCCACGTTTCAACTTCCAACGTTAAACTCAATACCCTTTGATGGTGAAATCTACCTCGAAGGGAATGCCCTCCACCCGGCTCACCGCCGTGTCGATCTGGCCATTCGGATGCAAGTCCAGCCAACGGTAACCGGGGCTGGCATCATCCACTGCGAAGTCTTCACTTTTGGGTTTGAACTGCACACAGGTGCTAGGCACCGCCATCATCCGCACGCCGTTGCGGTGCTTATCATATTCTTGGTGCACATGCCCCCAGATAATGGCACGCACTCGCTCATGGCGATCAATGACTTGGAAAAATTTGTCGGCACTGCCCACCACCTGAGCATCCAACCAAGTACACTCCATCGGTACCGGGTGATGATGCAGACATACCATCAGATGGTCTCCGGTGGCGTCACGCAAAGCACTATCGAGGAATGACAGATCCCCGTCGAATAACTCACCTGGGACCTCACCAGGAATGGTGGAGTCGAGCATGACGATGGTCCAATTACCCACGTTAAGCACACAGGGGCTCATTTTTTCGCGGTGGGCACCCAGCGCCTGCAACATGGGAGCGGGCTTATCGTGATTCCCTTCCAGCCAGTAAACGGGCACATCAAAACCCGACAAAGTGCGATCTAAGCGTTGGTAGGATTCGTAGGAAGCATCCTGAGACAGGTCCCCGGTGGCCAGAATCAGATCCGGATTGGGTTGCTCCTTGCGGATTAGTTCCAGCACCTTGTCCAGGCTGAATTGGGTATTTAAGCCCAGCAGCTTACCTTCCGGATCGGCAAACAAATGGCAGTCTGACAACTGCACAACGCGAAGGGGTTGCAACTGCTGCGTCAAGATCCCCGCTCCCTTAACTATTTATATAATGTCTTTTGCCTGTTCCTCCCTGTACTCCCCAGCACCGCGGAACAGCTCTGCTTGACACTTATAACCAAGATGATGGCACTTTTCTAGGACACATGTCCAAGAGCAGGAATTGGTTACCAATTCTCCACATAGCGTGACACGAAAGGTTGTTTATTGACTAAAAGCATGCAAGCAATCAGCCACCGGTGACTTGTTGTCGCCAAGCTTGACCACTGTCGCGGCCATGATCGTGTAGGTGACGCAACCATTCTGCCAAAAAGCGGTTCCACTGCACTTTCTCGTCCCGCTGGTGCATGTTCCGATTGGGGTAGGCATAACGGGCATTTACCCGCCGAAAAGGTCGAGCTTCGGTAACTTCTGCTAGGCGCGCATCATGGTACATGCGCACGGTAAGGCGGGACGCCGGCAGCGTAGCCAGCAGCTCCTGATCCTCCAGGCGCACCGTAGTGGTATAGGGGGAACGCTCCAACACGCTCATCTGCAAAGTATGGGAATGGTGATCATGGCCCACTTCCACAGCCATGCTGTCACGCTCCCCCAACGCTTTCATCAAGGGCAACAGCCGCGCATAGTTTTCCTCGCACTGAGTCATCAGCGCACGGAAATCCAGCTGGTAGCGATCGCGGCGACTCACTTACCTCCCCAACCCGCATCCAACCGGGCACGATTCAACAGCAACCATTGCAGGGCAATCAGCGAGGCCGCGTTATCTACCTGGCCACCATTCAATAACGCAGGAATGTCATCAGCACTCATTGTCACGGCACGAATGTCTTCACCTTCGTCTGGACAACCAAAAATACCACCCGCACCAGCCAAGTCCGCATGGCCCACAAACAACTGCAAGCGCTCATTGGTACCACCCGGGCTGGGCATGTAAGCGGCAATCGGTTCCAGGGTGCCCAAGGTCAGCCCCGCCTCTTCCACCGCTTCGCGACGAATCAGGTCGGCAGCGCTCTCGCCATCCTTGTCTGCAATGCCCGCGATCAACTCCAGGCACCAAGGGGTATCTCGCCACTCCAGCGCGCCGACTCGAAACTGCTCCACCAGCAAAATCTCGCCACGCACCGGGTCATAGGGCAACACGGCCGCTGCCGGTGGGCGCACAAACAATTCCCGGCGGACAGGCTCGCCCCAGCCCCCGTTATAGTGCTTGTGGCGCAGGGTCAGGGTATCCACCCGGAAAAAGCCTTGGAACGGGGTCTCCCGCGCCAACACTTCCACGTCCTGAGGGCCAAATGGCGGTGTTAACGAATGATTACTCATGGGCCTCATGATATAGCGCGGAGCCCTGCTCTCGAAACTCCTTAGATTTTTCTTCCATGCCCGCTTCAGCCTGAGCCACCTGGGCGGTGCCGTCACCATAGATCTCGCGGACTTCTTGGCTGATCTTCATGGAACAGAACTTGGGCCCGCACATGGAACAGAAATGCGCCACCTTGTGGGCCTGCTTTGGCAGAGTCTCATCGTGATACTCGCGGGCACGATCCGGATCCAGCCCCAGGTTGAACTGGTCTTCCCAGCGGAACTCAAAGCGGGCCTTGGACAGCGCATTATCGCGCAACTGGGCTCCCGGGTGACCCTTCGCCAAATCCGCCGCATGGGCTGCAATCTTGTAGGCGATGATGCCTTCTTTCACGTCTTCACGGTTCGGCAGCCCTAGGTGCTCCTTGGGCGTCACGTAGCACAGCATGGCAGTGCCATACCAACCGATCATGGCCGCGCCAATGGCACTGGAAATGTGGTCATAACCCGGAGAAATATCAATGGTCAGCGGGCCAAGGGTGTAAAACGGCGCTTCCCCGCAGTGCTTCAGCTGCTCGTCCATGTTGGCTTTGATCATGTGCATGGGCACATGGCCCGGCCCTTCGATCATCACCTGCACATCATGCTTCCAGGCAATTTTGGTCAGCTCGCCCAAAGTGCGCAGTTCGCTGAATTGGGCTTCATCGTTGGCATCTGCCAAAGAACCCGGACGCAAACCATCACCCAGGCTGAAGGTCACGTCGTAGGCCTTCATGATTTCGCAGATATCTTCGAAATGGGTGTAGAGGAAGCTTTCTTCATGGTGCGCCAGGCACCACTTAGCCATAATCGAACCACCCCGAGAGACGATACCGGTAACGCGATTAGCGGTCATCGGCACATAACGCAGCAGCACACCCGCGTGAATGGTGAAGTAGCTCACCCCCTGCTCCGCCTGCTCGATTAAGGTGTCGCGGAAAATTTCCCACGTCAGGTCTTCGGCTACGCCGTTAACCTTTTCTAACGCCTGATAGATCGGCACCGTACCGATGGGCACCGGCGAGTTACGCAGAATCCACTCGCGGGTTTCGTGAATGTTGTCACCGGTGGACAGGTCCATCACCGTGTCGCCGCCCCAACGGGTGGCCCAGGTCATCTTCGACACCTCTTCCTCGATGGAGGACGTCACCGCCGAGTTGCCGATATTGGCGTTGATCTTGGTGAGAAAGTTGCGGCCGATAATCATCGGCTCAATTTCCGGATGGTTGATATTCACCGGAATCACTGCTCGACCACGGGCCACTTCATCACGGACGAATTCCGGCGTAATTTCCGCCGGAATCGCCGCACCAAAACTCTGGCCGGGATGCTGGTTCACAGGCAGGCCCGCTTCGCGATGTTCACGCAAGCGCTGATTCTCGCGGATGGCGATATATTCCATCTCCGGGGTGATGATCCCCTGGCGCGCGTAGTGCATCTGGGTAACATTCTTGCCCGCACGGGCACGACGAGGAATGCGAGTGTGCTCAAAGCGTAGCCCTGCCTTGGCAACATCATTGGCTCGCTTGCGACCATACTCACTGGTCAACCCGGCCAGCTGTTCGGTGTCATCACGCTCAGCAATCCAGGCATCCCGAATTGGGTTCAGCCCTTTACGGATGTCGATATAGGTATCTGGGTCGGTATAAGGACCAGAGGTATCATAAACCGACAGCGGTGGGTTATCCTCGAACTTTCCGTCCGCCAAAGGGGTCGGATGCTGCTGGATTTCCCGCATGGGCACACGAATATCCGGGCGCGACCCCGTGACATAGATTTTTCGTGAACCGGCGATAGGCTGACAAGATTCGTCAATGGCGTTGGCGATGGGGCGCTGATCGTCTGGCACGTCGGCCTCCAGAGGCTAAAATAAAGGAAATTCAGGAATTGCGACACTATACGTCAGCGCCCAGCAGCCAAACAACCGCGGAACTGGCCCAAACAGGCAGTGTTAATTTTCTGTACTTGCCAGTACCATAATGACCAACCAGACATACAATAAGAGTGCACCAGAATGAAGCGTAGTCCGGCAACGTCCCTAGTTCTTCTTCTTACCTCACTGGCCAGCGCCGTACAGGCCGCTGATCTCACTCAAGTCGCTAACGCCGCCTGGAGTTACGATGGTACCTGGCGCTCTGCCCGGATGAACTGGAATGCCGACCAAGAGCTGATGGTACAAGGCCGTGCCGCCCTGTTCCCGAACATCTCCGCCAGCTACGGACGTTACGACAACGACCGTGAAATCGAAGACGCTCCTCCTCTCGCACCCGACGAGCAAAATTACGGCAGCGAAGTCAGCACCTTCACTCTAACGCAGCCCCTGTTCCGTGTTGATGCCTGGTATGGCTATAAAGAAGCACAGTCCAGCACCGATATCGCGCAGGCTAACTTCGAACAAGCTCGCCAAGACTTTGTGCTGCGCGTCGCCCAAGGCTACTTCGGTGTACTGCGTGCCTGGGATACCTGGGTATCGGCAAAAGCTGAAGAGAAGGCCATCGGTCGCCAATTGGAACAGACCCAAGAGCGGTTTGATGTGGGCCTAGTACCGGCCACCGACGTGGAGGAAGCGCAAGCAACCTACGACCTGACCCAGGTCAACCTGATTGTCGCCCGCCAGCAATACGAGATTGCCCGTGACCAGCTGGAAACACTCACCGGCCAAAAATGGGCAACCCTGCTAGAGCTGCGCAATGAACTGCCCATGGAGGGCCCGCAGCCTACGGACATGAACGACTGGATTGAAAAAGCCAAAGCACAAAATCCACAAGTGCTGGCCGCGCTCTACAATACCGAGCTAACCGAAAACACGGCCAAACGTCAGCTGGGCACCATGCTGCCTCAGGTTCAACTAGTGGGACAATATCAGCATTCCCACCTCTCTCCAGACAGTTCATCGTCAACCGGCAGCTTAAGCAGCAGCTCACTCTACAGCAGCAGCTCACTCTACGATACTGAAACCAAACAGATCGGCATTGAAGTTAGCATGCCTCTGTTCCAGGGGGGCGGCCTGAACAGCCGCCGCAAAGAAGCCTACCTGCGAGCAGATGCGGCAGATTACCAATACGATCAAGCCGTACGCGATATCGTCCAACAGACCCGTAGCGCTTACCGCACCGTGGAAGCGGACGCCCTGCGCATCAAGGCTCGCCAGCAGGCTATCCGCTCCACTCGCTCTGCTCTGGATGCTACCCAGTCCGGTTATGAAGTGGGCACCCGTAATGTGGTCGACGTGCTCAATGCTCAGCGCGCCCTGTTCGCCGCCGAACGTGATTACGCCAATGCCCGCTACGACTACATCATCAACTCGTTGACCCTGAAATCCACCACCGGAGACCTGCAGCAGGGAGACCTCGCTGCGGTGAATAACTGGCTGGCACCAGAACAACCCCTAGACCTTTACAACCCGGATCTGGACGGTAAGAGTGAAAAAATGGTCCCGGAGAATTCGTCCATCGATTGACGCTAACCACCTGAGGCAAACACCGCGCCAGAGATTGCCGTCAACAGGATCGTAAAATATAAAAAAACCGCTAGCCGTTACCGGACAGCGGTTTTTTTATATTTACTTGCGAGAAAAATCCGACGGTTGATGTTCAGCCCTTCACACTAAAAATTCATGCGCAGGTACACAACCTAAACAGCAGATCGCATTAACCCGAAGGGCCAAGTCCAGTATTCAGCTCCATGGCAACCAACCGCAGCCCTTTTTCCAGCGCCCCTCGATTAGCTTCCACCACGCCGGCAGCAGCTTTGCCTTGCCGAGCGCATTGTGCCGGGTCATCCAGCAAGGCCAGCAAGGTCGCCCCCAACGATTGCGCATCCTCCACCACACTGAGCCCGCCAGCATCATCAAGCAACTGCCCAATAGCAGTAAAATTATGTAAATGCGGCCCGGTGAGCACCGGCTTCTGCCAAGCCGCCGGCTCCAACAAATTATGCCCACCTACCGGCACCAGAGAGCCGCCCACAAAAGCCACATCGCAGGTGCCAAACAACATCAACAGCTCACCCATGGTATCGGCCAAGTACACATCCACGCCGGCGGCCGACTCCTGCTGGCTGCGCCGAGCCACCGACAAGCCTGCCTCACGGATCTGATCGGCCACTGCAGCAAACCGTTCCGGGTGTCGAGGCACCAGGATTAACAGCGCCTCGGGCCTCTGTTCACGCAATGCTTTATGGGCAGCCAAAACCAGAGCGTCCTCTCCGGGATGGGTGCTGGCAGCGATCCACACCGGCCGGTTACCGAACGACGAGCGCAGTGCCGCCGCAGCCTGTTTCACTGCTGCATCCAGTGTCATATCGAATTTCACACTGCCAATGGGATATACCCGTTCCGGCCAAGCCCCTAGCGCCATGTAACGCTCGGCTTCCACTTGTGTCTGCACTGCCAGCGCGTCAAAGCGTGCCATCATTGGGCGAATCAACCGCGGCAACTTGCCGTAACCCTGATAACTTTTTTCCGACAATCGCCCATTCATTAGCATCAGTTTAGCGCCATGGCGCTTTACCGCCGCACACAGATTCGGCCACAGCTCGGTTTCCAGCACGATTACCAGTTGCGGATCAAAGGCGCGCATAAAACGGTTCAACGCCGTGGGCAATTCCCAAGGACAATAAACGTGAGTCACCCGGCCCCCGAACAACGCCTGCACCCGCTCTGAGCCAGTGGGCGTAGTGGTGGTGACCAGTAAAGGCACATCCGGGTAGTCTTCCAGCAACCGCTCAATTAACGGCGCCGCCGCCAATGTTTCCCCCACCGACACCGCATGCACCCAAAGGCTTTTTTTCAAGATCCCGGACCGGTACCCCCACGCCATGCGCTCCTTCCACCGCAAACGATAAGCCGGTGCTTTTCTACCTCTCAGCCACAAGCGCAGAAAAAGAGCGGGAAGCAGCAAATACCAAAGGGCGGAATAAATAGTTCGCATAGGGGCTCTTATCTCAATGTAGAGGCAATACACGGGCAACGCGCACAGCCCAAAACACATGATCCATCTTGTCTGTGTCAGCGCCGATGCGCGTGCCAGCGGCCTTGCTTATGCTAGCATAGCCGCACAGTTCAACGATGGTGAGCCATGAGTGACTCGACCCTAAAACCCGACACAATCCACCCAGACATTGTGGTCTTTGGTGGCGGCATTGCCGGCCTGTGGCTAATAAACCGGCTCCACGCCGCCGGCTACCAATGCCTACTGCTGGAATCCGCCAGCCTTGGTGGCGACCAGACCCTCGCGAGCCAGGGGATTATCCACGGCGGCCTCAAGTATGCCTTAAGCGGCAACCTGTCCAACGAATCCGAAGCGATTGCCCAGATGCCGGATCGCTGGCGTGCCGCCATGGCCGGCACCGACTCGGTAGACCTGCGCAACCTGAAAGTGCTCAGCGATACTCAACACATGTGGTCCAGCGGATCAGTGGCCTCACGGATGACTAACTTTTTCGCTAGCAAGATGCTCCGTGGCCGAATCGAAAAACTCAAGCGTGACCATTTCCCCAGCGCGCTGGCCAATAAGGCTTTCAAAGGCAACGTCTATAAACTCGACGACCTAGTGATCGACACTGAATCATTGATCGACACCCTTAGCGCCCCGGTCCGAGACCGGCTACTGGCGTTCGATACCCAGCGCGATACTCTAGAATGGAATAACGACGGCCTGCGCGCCGTCACCATTAATGGCCAGCGCATTGAGCCACGGCTGACCCTGCTGGCCGCCGGCAACGGTAACCCAGCTCTGCTTGACGGTGCTCATCGCGCCCACCTTTTGGAACAGGAACACAGCCAGCTGCGGCCATTGAAAATGGTGCTGGTAAAACACGACCAAGGCCATCGGCTTTACGCCCACTGTGTTGGCACCAGCAACAAACCCGTGCTCACTGTGACCACCCACGATTGTCCGGACGGCAAGGTGGTGTGGTACCTCGGCGGCGACTTGGCAGAGCGGGGGGTAGAGCGTACCGATGAAGAACAACTACATGCCGGTCGGGAAGAATTATCGCACCTTTTCCCTTGGCTAGATTTTAGCAACGCTCAATTCGCCACCCTAGATGTGACCCGCGCCGAACCCAAACAACATGCGCTGGTCAAGCCGGATAACGCCTACGCCCGCCGGGATCAAAACCTGATCATCGCCTGGCCCACTAAACTCACCCTGGCGCCGGATCTAGGCGACCGGGTAATGGCGCTGGTGGAAGAAACGGGCCTTCAACCCGGCGAGCCATTAACGATACCGCCAGCCCTTCAACGGGCGCCCATGGGCGTACCGTACTGGCATCGCTGTTTTTAATGATTACTGTAGCAAAGCGTCGTTGGTGCTGCGCAAATGTCAGTTGAACGTTAAAGCGCAAAGGGAGAAAGGAGAAGGATGAATAATCTTTTCATCCCGAACCCGAGACTGACCTGGCATGGGCGCGACGCCCAAGCATTAAATGGACACAAGTCCAGCGTCGCTACTGAACCGAAAACTTGCAACCGTTCCTCATCACACCGCTAGCAACGGACCTGCAGCGACACCAATAAGGAAGCATCATGTCCTTCATGCGCCCACTGGGCAACACAGGATTAACCGTCAGTGCACTGGGCTTGGGCACAGTGAAAATCGGCCGCGATAAGGGAGTGAAGTACCCCAACAGCTTCACCATCCCCGATGATCGTGCGGTAACAGAACTACTCGCTCAGGCACAGGATTTGGGCATCAACCTAATCGACACAGCGCCGGCCTACGGTCACAGTGAACAGCGGCTCGGTCAGTTAATGAGCCAACGCCAAGACTGGGTCATCGTCACCAAGGTCGGTGAAGAATTTGATAACAACAGTGGTGACAGCCATTTTGATTTTTCACCGGAACACGTGCGTTTCTCGGTGGAACGTAGCCTGCAACGGCTCAACACGGACTATCTGGATTGCGTGCTGATTCACTCCGACGGCAATGACCTGGCAATCATCGAAAAGGGCACTCTGGACGCTCTCAACGACCTGAAAAAAGCCGGCCTGATCCGCGCCACAGGCATGTCCACGAAAACCGTGGCTGGCGGCATCGCCAGCCTGAATCACGCGGACATGGCCATGGTCACCTACAACCTGCATCAGCAAGACGAAGCCCCCGTGATCGAGCACGCCGCCGCCCGGCAAAAAGGCATCCTAATCAAGAAGGCCTTTGCCAGCGGTCACCTCAATGACACCCTTGATGACCCGGTACAGGAAAGTCTGGACCAAATCCTTGGCATCGCCGGCGTTAGCAGTATCATTGCTGGCACCATTAACCCCGCCCACTTACAAGAAAACGTGGCCAAAGCCCGGCAGGCCTGCAAGATGGCAGCGCAATAATAACAACAGGAAACAGCATGCGTTTTTGTCTGATGATTCTGCTACTCGGCTCCTGCCTCGCAGCACAGGCGGATAAAATACGGCTACTGCGCGAAGCCCCTCAGGAGTGCGAAGAAAAAAGCGCGGTTTCGGTATCGTCCGGCAGCAAAATGCGGGGCATGTTGTTCAGCGATGCGCGAATAGATCGCCACGTGAACAAGAAGCTCACCAGAGCCATCAAAAAAGCCGGCGGCAATCGCGCCATGCTCAGCGACCGCCGCGAGTTTATGATGGAGAATCATTTTCGCGGTATTGAGCATATTGAGCTGGATGCCTGGGTTTGGCACTGCGAAGAGAAAGAGCGCTAGGCGCTACACTATTTGAAGTGCCCTGGCTCACAAAACACCACGCCCAAACCTTTTAGCTCGACCTGGCAGGATTACGCCACGTAGAAAGCAAAACCTGTTGCAGCGTGAAGCGCTTGCACATTACCCCACTACTGCTTTCTCCACCCCCAACGACTGTAATCCCGCACGATGCCCCTGCTGATATCCTTGCTGCAATTTTTCCACATTGGTGGTCAACCGATTCACCGGGAAGTGCATCGGTGGGGCGATAACATTGAGGCAACAATCATCAGGCGGGCTGTCAATAAAATCCAATGCTCTATTATAGACATCTGTACGTTTCGCCATGGCTTCATAAAAGGCGGGGATATCACGAGCCCAAGGCTTTAATAAAGGCGTCAACGCACTAGGGCGTTTGCGGAAACCCTGAGGGCGGGACAACACCACGGTGATATCCCGCGCGCCCTGTTCGTAAGCCCAACGCACCGGAATGGAATCCGCTAGCCCGCCATCGGTCATGGGGTGGCCGGCCACCTTGGGAAAGTCTCGGTAGGCAAAAGGAATAGAACAGGACGCGGTGATTACCTCATCTAAATTACTCGGCTGGGTCTGAAAATAACGCGGCGCCCCGTCTTCTATCGAGGTAGTCACTACCCACAGAGAAGTATTTCCCTGCCAATGTCTCTCCAAATTCAACGGCACGTCTATGCGAGACTGGTGCCACAACCAGTGCACATCACACAAATGTCCACCCGACATAAAACGTGACCAGTTGATAAAGTCCGGTCGACAGGCATGGTCGGTGATCACTTGACGGCTGCGGCCATGATTACCTGCCAGATAGCCGATCAGATTGGTCGAGCCGGCAGACGCGCCCACGGCGAAATCGAAATCCTGATGTTTTTTTTCCAAAAACGCATCCAACACCCCGGCAGCAAAAATACCGCGCATGGCACCGCCTTCCACTACCAACGCACGCTGTGACATTCTTTTCCCTCCACCTCGAACCGGTCTGGGCTGTACGTCCTTGAATCGGTTCAACAACGATGCCAAGGCCTCCCAAAGAAGGGAAATAGAGTCTTACTGTCCTTTTCATCGTCATCGCTGATACATCCCACAGCCGCCGTCAGGGAAGGCACTGCGGGGCTGCACCGATACCGCGCAGCTGCATCAGATTAGCGCACCCAGTGTCTGGACATAGCTCTCTTCACTCAACATTAACCTTATTAATTACTGTAAAAACAAAGCGTTAAATATTTTTCATGGCTGGCACCCCCTTTGCACAAATAAGAATACCAACTTGTGTACAACCAGGTGTGCTAACGAATGATTGGCTGGACTCTTCAACAATGGCAGATGGCCTACCGCAGCGGTGAACTCACCCCGGTACAGGCCATGAAACAACTGGCCACCACTCTGCAGGATAGTGAGCGCGCCCTGTGGATCCATCTCCTGGATGAGGCTTCCTTGACGGCCCAGGCGCAAGCGCTAACGGATCCATCGCTGCCACTCTATGGCATTCCCTTTGCCGTGAAAGACAACATTGATGTTGTGGGCATGCCCACAACAGCAGCCTGCCCGGCATTCGCCTACACCCCGACGGAAGACGCCACCGTGGTACGACTACTGCGCGACGCCGGCGCCATCGTCGTAGGCAAGACCAATCTGGATCAGTTTGCCACCGGTCTGGTTGGCACTCGTTCCCCCTATGGCGAAGTACCCAATCCATTCAACCCGGATTACCTCAGTGGTGGCTCCAGTTCAGGTTCCGCCACGGCCGTGAGCCTGGGCCTGGTACCCTTTTCACTGGGCACCGATACCGCCGGTTCCGGCCGGGTACCTGCAGCGTTCACCAACACGGTGGGCCTCAAGCCCACCCGCGGTGCCATTAGCACCCACGGTGTTGTTCCTGCCTGCCGGACCCTTGATTGCGTCAGCATCTTTGCCCTGAACGTGGACGATGCCCAAGAGATCTTTCGACTCATCAGCCAGTTCGACAGCGCAGATCCTTACAGCCGCGCAGCTCCCCGATTGCTAACCACCGGACTCCCCGAACGCCCGACTCTCGGCATCCCCAAAGACCTTCCCTGGTTCGAGGATAGCCAAGCCCAACAGCTGTGGGAGCGACAGCTGGACCAGCTCAGAGAGATTGCCAACCTGATCACTATCGACACCACGGTGTTGCAGGATGCCGCCGCTTTACTCTATCAGGGCCCCTGGGTGGCGGAACGTTTCATTGTCACCGAACCCTTGTTGCAAAAAAGCCCCTACACCTTGCTGCCAGTAATTCGTGACATTCTCGCCCCCGCCGCCGCCCTGACAGCAGCGGACAGTTTCCGGGCCCAGTACCAGCTGGCTGAATTGAAACGGCAGTCCGAAGCACTAATGGCCCAGGTTGATGCATTGTTGCTCCCCACTACGCCCGGCATCTACACCCGCGCCGCCGTGCAAGCCAACCCCATCACCCTGAACAGCCAGCTAGGCACCTGGACCAATTTCGTCAACCTCTTGGACCTGTGCGCCCTGGCATTGCCCGGCGGCTTCCGTGAAGACGGCTTGCCCGGCGGTGTCACCCTAATTGGCCCCGCTTGGCAGGACCACGCCCTGGCCGACTTCGGCCGGCGCTGGCAGCAGGCCCAGCCCTGGCAGGCCGGCGCTACCGGACAGCGGCTGGCCAAGCCGCAGACCCATGCGGCCAATGATGATGAGGACGATGTAATGACTGTCGCCGTGGTTGGCGCACACCTTTCCGGCATGCCCCTCAATACCCAGCTCACCGAACGCGACGGCGTGTTGCTCGAAGCCACCCACACGGCGCCCTGTTATCGGCTCTACGCCCTGGCCAACACTGTGCCGCCCAAACCCGGGCTGATTCGTAGCGAAAAAGACGGGGGTGACTGCATTCCCATCGAGCTGTGGCGAATGCCGATGAAGCACTTCGGCAGTTTTGTCGGCTTAATCCCCGCCCCACTGGGCATCGGTAGTCTGGAAACCACCGACGGTCGCTGGGTGAAAGGCTTTATCTGTGAACCCTGGGCCATTGGGGACGCCACCGACATTACCGCACTGGGCGGCTGGAGAAACTACATCGCGCAAGTGGCGACAAACGCTCAGGAAACACACTGATGAAGCCGTGGCGCTGGGGGGCGCTAACCGCTGCAAAACAGCGTTGTGAATTCGGTCTCACGGCACAGAACGCCGCTAGCAGCGACCGCCACAGCCATCTGATCAATGCACACATCAGCGGCAACGTTATTGTTCTGCATTGCCTGCCTGGAGCCATCATTAACGCCCGCGATCCAGTGATCGCCATCAACACCGCCGCGATGGCCTGAGGAATCAAAGATGAATACGCGAGCGGGAAAAAAAACCGAACGTCTGGCTGAACAAATTTATCTGCAATTAAAGCAGGACATGTTTGATTTTCGGCTAATGCCCGGCGACCGCTTCAGTGAAAACGAAGTGGCCGAACGGATGGGTGTATCACGCACCCCCGTGCGAGAAGCCCTGTTCCGATTACAACGGGAAACCTTTGTAGATGTGCTCTATCGCAGCGGTTGGCAGGTCAAGCCCTTCGACTTCAAATATTTCGAAGAATTATACGACGTGCGCACCGTTCTCGAATGCGCCGCTGTACGCAAGCTATGCGAACACGGCGGTGAACTAAGCAAACTGGATAATCTGGTTAGCCAATGGTGTGTAGAAAAGGCACAAAGATTATCCGATGGCCCTGTGGTCAGCGGCATGGATGAACATTTTCACGAACGACTGGTGGAAAGCACCGGCAACAATCAAATGGCACGCATTCATCATGATCTCACCGAGCGGCTACGCATTATACGGCGCCTGGATTTCACCAGCCCCTCCCGAGTGGAGGCCACTTATAACGAACACCAGGCAGTGCTGGAAGCCATCCTGCACCGCCAGGTGGAGCAAGCACAAATTCTGCTGTGTGCCCACATTGAAGAATCACGTAACGAAGTCAGAAAAATCACCGTACACATGCTGCACGAGGCCAGCGTACGCGCTGAGTTACCCGCAAGCTCTATCAACAAGAGTGATGGTTAACGTATTAGAGGGAAACAACAAGCCAGTGAGCCAACAGGAGTAGGAAGGAGGGTTCACGGCAATACAAACGCCCATTTAAACGCGACTGAGAAGCAAGGAGAAATACCATGAGTTTTTCACAATCCATGAAGAAAGTAGCTGCCGGGGTTATCGCCTCCAGCGCCATTGCCTATAGCGGTGTCGTTATGGCCGCCGACACCATCAAGGTCGGGGTGCTGCACTCTCTGTCCGGCACGATGGCTATCAGTGAATCCACACTGAAAGACACCGTTCTGATGATGATCGAAGAACAGAATAAAAAGGGCGGAGTCATGGGCAAAAAGCTTGAGCCCGTTGTGGTTGACCCCGCCTCGAACTGGCCGCTGTTTGCAGAAAAAACCCGTGAGCTGATCACCCAAGAAAACGTGGACGTTATTTTTGGCTGCTGGACATCGGTATCGCGCAAGTCCGTATTGCCCGTAGTGGAAGAGCTGAACGGGTTGTTGTTCTACCCGGTCCAGTATGAAGGTGAAGAGTCGTCCAAGAATGTCTTCTATACCGGTGCAGCACCCAATCAGCAGGCGATCCCTGCGGTGGATTACCTGATCAACGATCTGGAGGTTGAACGCTTCGTTCTTGCCGGGACCGATTACGTTTATCCGCGCACCACTAACAAGATTCTGGAAGCTTACTTGAAGTCCAAAGGCGTGTCCGAAAAGGACATCATGATCAACTACACCCCGTTCGGACATTCTGACTGGCAGAGCATCGTCAGCGAAATTAAAGCCTTCGGTAGCCAAGGCAAAAAAACCGCTGTGGTCTCCACAGTGAACGGCGATGCCAATGTGCCTTTCTATAAAGAGCTGGGCAACCAAGGAGTGAGCGCCGAAGACATTCCCGTGGTGGCCTTCTCTGTAGGTGAAGAAGAGCTATCGGGCATCGACACCGGCCCGCTGGTTGGCCATCTGGCTGCTTGGAACTATTTCCAAAGCGTCTACAACGATACCAACAACGCTTTTATTGACCAGTGGCACGCCTATACCGGTGACGACAAGCGCGTGACCAATGACCCTATGGAAGCAACCTACATCGGCTTCAATATGTGGGTGAAGGCGGTTGAAAAGGCTCAATCTACCGACACCGATAAAGTGGCTGACGCCATGATCGGCATCAAGACCCCCAACCTGACCGGCGGCACAGCGGTGATGAACAAGAACCACCACCTATCTAAGCCCGTATTGATCGGTGAAATTCAGGATGACGGTCAGTTCGCCGTTGTCTGGGAAACCGAAGGGTTGGTGCAAGGTGATGCCTGGTCTGATTTCCTGCCGGGCTCCAAAGACCTGATCTCCGACTGGACCGCACCGACTCGTTGCGGCAACTACAACACCAAGACCAACACCTGTGGCGGTGCTTCTGCCGAGTAAGGCTGCACGCAACAGCACTCTGGGCAACGCCCAGGGTGCTCGTCGCTTAGACCAACATTACGCATAACACATGAAGCCAGCACCAGAACAGTGGCCATCGCCTTTCACAGGCGCGCCCTCCAACGTATTGATCTGGCTTTCATTTTGACGCCCTGTAAGGAGCCCGTCATGGGTCGTAAATTTAGCCGAATACTGATAGCGCTGCTAATAGCACTGCAGGTCAGTGTGAGCTGGGCAGAAGAGCCACTGCAAGAACAAACAACACCAACCCAGCCAATCACGGAGAACAGCGAGGGCGCCACTGGCATACCCACCCCTACCCTCCAAAACATTCTTGACCGGTTGACCAGTCGTAGCTTTGATGAAAAAGAAGCGGCTATTCGTGAACTGGCAAACCAAGACAACCCCCGTGTTATTGCGCTACTCAACGCCTTGATGAATCGCGAACTGGTGCATAATCGAAAAGATAACAGCATCGTCTTAGGCAGCAAGAAAGACGGTCAATGGGAACTACGCGATCCAGAAACCACCCAGCTTATTGGCCAAGTAGATAGCCGCGCTGCACGGCCAGTGATCATCAACAACCGCTTGCGTACCGTGATCAATAACCAGCTGGCACTGGCTGCTCTGAACGACCCGGACAGCGATGTTCGCTATCGGGCCGCCAACCAACTGATCGGCAATGATGATCCGGAAATGCTAACAGCGCTGGCAAGCCGCCGCGCCCAGGAAGCGGATCCTCGTGTTGCCGTACAAATTGACACCGCTCTGAATATTGCCGCCCTGCGCAGTGACGATTTGAGTACACGACTCAGCGCCATTGACACCCTCGCTGGCAACCTGCACCCAGACGTTAAGAATGCGTTCAATGAGCGCCTGCGTGTAACCCAACACCCAACAGAAAAAAAGGCACTGGAAAAAGCCATCGCCCGCATCGAAGCACGTATTGAAAGGTTCCAAACCGCCGACACCGTGTTCTTCGGTCTGAGCCTGGGCTCGGTATTGTTACTGGCCGCCATCGGCCTGGCCATTACGTTCGGGGTGATGGGCGTCATCAACATGGCCCATGGCGAACTGATCATGCTGGGCGCCTACACGACCTATGTAGTGCAACAACTGTTGCCCACCAGTCACGAATGGTCACTGCTGATTGCCATTCCCGCTGCTTTTCTTGTGTCCGCCTTTGTCGGCATACTTATCGAACGCTTTGTCATTCGCTTTCTGTATGGCCGACCACTGGAAACCCTGCTAGCGACCTTTGGGGTCAGCCTCATTTTGCAACAGGCAGTACGGGTCATTTTCTCCCCACTGAACCGCACCGTAATTACCCCGGAATGGATGAGTGGTGCATTGGAAATCAACCCCGTGTTCTCGCTGACCTACAACCGGCTGTACATTATCTTCTTTGCCTTGGCGGTTTTTCTAGCCCTTCTCACTTTGCTCAAGAAAACCCGACTGGGCCTGCAAGTCCGTGCGGTCAGCCAAAATCGCGCCACCGCCCGCAGCCTCGGTATTCGCAGTGAACGGGTCAACGCTCTCACCTTCGGGCTGGGCTCAGGCATCGCCGGAGTGGCCGGCGTCGCATTGGCACAGCTAACCAACGTGGGGCCAAACCTGGGCCAGAGCTACATCATCGACTCCTTCATGGTTGTAGTGTTCGGCGGAGTCGGCAATCTGTGGGGCACTCTCACTGCGGCCTTCAGCCTCGGCATTGCCAACAAATTACTGGAACCCATGGCCGGCGCGGTACTGGCCAAGATTGTGGTGCTGGTCTTCATCATTCTGTTTATACAGCGCAAACCGCGGGGTCTGTTCCCGCAACGTGGCCGGGCGGCGGAGGAATAACATGCGAGATTCAACATTCAAAAGCGCCTTCAGCGACCGCGCAGCAAAAACCTTTATGGGCGTGCTGTTTGGTGCCACCCTGCTGGTGACCATACTCAACCAGCTGTTTCCAGCTGACTCTGCCCTGCATGTAAGCGCCTACACCGTGACGCTGCTTGGCAAATACCTGTGTTACGCGCTGCTGGCGCTGGCGCTGGATCTCGTGTGGGGCTACTGCGGTATTCTCAGCCTGGGCCACGGCGCCTTCTTTGCCTTGGGAGGCTATGCCATGGGCATGTACCTGATGCGCCAGATCGGCGATCGCGGCGTCTATGGCAACCCGGACCTCCCTGACTTCATGGTCTTTTTGAACTGGAGTGAGCTGCCCTGGTATTGGCAGGGTTTTGACCAATTTTGGTTTGCCGCATTGATGATTCTGCTAGTGCCCGGTCTGCTGGCATTCGTATTCGGCTGGCTGGCGTTCCGCTCTAGAGTCACAGGGGTCTACCTGTCCATCATCACCCAGGCGCTGACCTATGCGTTAATGCTGGCGTTCTTCCGTAACGAGTTGGGTTTTGGCGGCAACAACGGGCTCACCGACTTCAAGGATTTGCTCGGCTTTTCCCTGCAATCGGATTCCACTCGCGTGGGCTTGTTGATGGCCACCGCCGTAGCCCTGGCCGGTGCCTTTGTACTATGCCGCTGGATCACCGGCAGCAAACTGGGCCGCGTGGTACTGGCGGTGCGTGATGCAGAATCCCGAGCGCGCTTTGTGGGTTACCGCACTGAACATTACAAACTGTGGATTTTCACCCTCAGCGCCATCCTCGCGGGTATCGCCGGGGCGCTGTATGTGCCCCAGGTGGGCATCATTAATCCTGGAGAGTTCTCACCACTGAATTCCATCGAGCTGGTGGTATGGGTGGCCGTTGGCGGTCGCGCCACCCTATATGGGGCGGTTATCGGCGCCATCTTGGTGAACTACGGTAAAACCGTATTCACCGGCATCATGCCCGAAGCCTGGCTGTTCGCCTTGGGGGGGCTGTTTGTAGCCGTTACCGTATTCCTTCCCCATGGATTAGTGGGTTTGGTATCGGAAAATTGGGAAAAAATAAAAGCGCGATTGAATCGAAACAACAAACCATCCGGCTCCGCCAGACCTGCAGAAGGAGACCTGTCATGAATGCACTGGATAACCTGCGCGAGACTTTTCGCCGTGATCAGGTATTCGATTTCATGCGCCAAGGCACCCGCCCAGTGCTCCCAGGGCAACTGGATTCTGGTACCAGTAAAAATATTCTCTACATGGAAGATATCACCGTCAGCTTTGATGGTTTCAAAGCGATCAATGATTTGACTCTGTATATCAAAACCGGCGAATTACGCTGCATCATCGGCCCCAACGGGGCCGGTAAATCCACCATGATGGATGTGATCACCGGCAAGACCCGTCCGGATAGCGGCACCTGTTTTTTCGGCCAGACCCTGGACCTCACCCGCATGAGTGAAACGGACATTGCCACCGCCGGCATCGGCCGAAAATTCCAGAAGCCCACCGTGTTCCCGGAACACACCGCTTTCGAGAACCTGGAGCTGGCCATGCACAGCCCCAAGGGCCCCTGGCATTCTCTTTTCACTCGGCTCAGCGGCGAGCAAACAAACTGGATTGAAGAAACGCTATACACCGTCGGGCTGTTAGGCGAGCGCAACAAGGTGGCTGGGCTGCTGTCTCATGGCCAGAAACAATGGCTGGAAATCGGCATGGTACTGATGCAAAAACCGCAGCTGCTACTGGTGGACGAACCCATCGCCGGCATGACCCGCCAAGAAGTCGAGCGCACCGGAGAGTTGCTGAAAAGCCTTGCCGGCAAACATTCCGTCGTTGTCGTCGAGCATGACATGGAGTTTATTCGTTCCATCGCCAGCACCGTCACGGTACTTCACCAGGGCAGTGTGCTGGCCGAAGGCACCATGGAGCAAGTACAGAACGATCCGAAAGTGATTGAAGTGTATTTGGGCGAATAAATTCGCAGCTACACACTGCCACATTAGACAGAGACAGGAATATTTTTTGATTGCCGGTTTTTTAGACTTTTTCCCTATGCACGGCGAGAAGTCTGGCCGGCTATAACCGCTCCTTCCCGCGTTGCAGCTTATAGCTTGCTTGCTGCTCTATTCGGAGAATCACCGTGTTACAACTGAACAAGGTTAACCAATACTACGGCCAATCCCACACCCTCTGGGATATAGACCTCGACCTGAAGAAAGGCGAATGCCTGTGTGTCATGGGCCGCAACGGCGTGGGTAAAACAACCCTGCTGAAAACGATTATGGGCTTATTGCCGGTTAAAAGTGGCAGCATTGAATTCAATGGTACCGATTTTACTACGCTAGCCGCCGAAGAGCGGGCCCGAGCGGGCATTGGCTATGTCCCTCAGGGGCGGGAAATTTTCCCTCTGCTAAGCGTGGAAGAAAACCTGGAAACCGGCTTACAGGCCCGACCGGATCGCAGCAAGAAAATTCCAGAGCGTATTTACGAACTCTTCCCGGTGCTGCACGAAATGCGCCATCGTCGCGGTGGCGACTTGTCCGGCGGACAGCAACAACAGCTGGCGATCGGTCGCGCCCTAGCACTGGACCCAACACTGCTCATTCTGGATGAACCCACAGAAGGTATTCAACCCAACATTGTCGACATGATTGGCCGGGTGATCAAAACTCTAAACCAACAAGAAGGGCTCACCGTGCTACTGGTAGAACAGAAGCTTCACTTCGCCCGCGCCACCGCCGATCGCTTCGCCATTATCGACCGGGGCAGTAAAGTAGCAGAGGGGGACATGGGCGAACTGGATGAGACGCTGATCAAGCGTTATTTGACGGTTTAGTCATCAATCCCTTCTGTGCCGTAGAAGCGTCGCTGGTGGCGTGATCACTTATCGCTGATATCGCGCCAGCGATACCCCTTTTACAGTAAAAATTGCCCACCCCATCGTTGCGTTGAGTACAACGGAAACCCACCAGATGACACCGGTTATTATGACGGTTACCCGGAACGGACGGGGATAAACCATTTGGGTTTTATGCGACAAAAATCCCGGCGGCAGTGTTGTTTCAGGGCTTTTTTGGAATCCAGTACATAGGCGTCCCCACCGTCGCGGACAAACACCACCCAATGCCAAAAGGGTGTGCCGTTTTCCCGGTGCCACTTGATCGCCAACAAGGCTCGATCAGGAAGGGCCGCCCAATCCTGAAATGGCTGTTCTTGCGGAGACGCATGTAACCCGTATTCCTCTAATAACCGGCAGACATAACCCGTGTCTGACCACAAACCGGGGTCCTGAGCATAAATCCCCAAAGCATTTGCCCGCCGCTTCGCCTCCCCATAGCTAACACCTGCCAAGGCGGCCACAGCCGCTATACCACAGCCTGAATCCTCTTCTTGAATCACCGCTTTCACAGATTACTCCTGTGCGTCATTTCGTCTGACAGCTTACACTGGCCGCTTTCCCAACGAACAGGCGATCTTCATGCTCAACCGCCTCGCCCAACTATTCCCACTCTGGGCCTTGCTGTTTTCTCTGCTGGCCTATTGGCAGCCACAGTGGCTAGTGGCCGGCAAGGACGCCATCGTGCCACTGCTTATGCTGATTATGTTCGGCATGGGGCTATCATTAAGCTGGGCGGATTTTCAGCGGGTACTGAAATGCCCCGGCGTGATTGGCCTGGGCGTTGCCCTGCAATACAGCCTGATGCCACTGATCGCCTGGGGCATTGGCATCGCACTGCAACTGCCCGAGGAACTATTAGTCGGCCTGATCTTGGTCGGGGCCTGCCCCGGCGGCACCGCCTCCAATGTGATTGCCTATCTGGCACGGGCCAACGTGGCGCTGTCGGTGGCCATCACATTCGCTTCAACCCTGCTAGCGATCATCGCCACCCCCTTGCTGACCTGGCTATACTTGGGCGAGCGCATCCCGGTGCCAGTGAATGGCATGCTACTGTCGCTGGTACAAATCGTCATCGTCCCGGTGGTGGCAGGCTGCGCCTTGAATACGTTTTTCAACCGCCAGCTCACACCAATACGGGATTGTTTCCCGCTGGTGTCCGTGGCCGCCATTGTGGCCGTCATCGGCATTATCGTGGCATTGAATCAGGGGCGTATCGGGGAAGCCGGGCTGGCCGTGTTTGTGGCGGTAGCGCTGCACAACGGACTGGGATTACTGGGTGGGTATGGGGTCGCCCGGCTACTGCGTCTGGACCGGCAAACCTCGCGTACCCTGGCCATTGAAGTAGGTATGCAGAACTCCGGGCTGGGGGTGGCATTGGCCATTAAACATTTCACCCCACTGGCCGCGCTACCGGGCGCCCTGTTCAGTGTCTGGCATAATTTGTCTGGCTCTCTTCTCGCCACCGTGTGGCAACGGGATGCGTCTGCCTCACACCCTGATAGCAATAACGAAACGCATCACCCGTAAAAAAACACACTTGCCAGCAAGAATCTGCTCCCCAAAAAAAAGCGGGCCAGAGGCCCGCTTTGCTATTGCTCACAACCTGAATCAGTCGATCACGCTGCTACCCCCTCCGGTGCTGATATCCTTCAGGATAACCGTGCCCGCTGCCGAGCCATCGGATACCCAAGGCTCATAACCGTCACTGCCATTATCCGCAACGAACAGGTACTTGCTGCCCAGCTCGCCATTCACGGTGGGCGGCACCTGATACGTGAACGTCAGCGGGAAAGGCTCCGAGTCTGCGCCCGCCGCTGTATCATTGATATCCTTGACCAGCTCCGTTCCCTGGGAGGTGCCATCGGTTTTCCACAGTTCGTTACCGAAATCACTGCCACCGGCGCCCTCGGTATCAGCCGCAAAGAACACCGTACCGTTAGCCTCCACCATGGTCCAGGCTTCAACATCAGAGAAGGAATAATCTCCCGTGCTACGCACTGCCGGATCAATTTCTGCAGAGCCACTGGTATTATCGATGCGCAGAAGATACGGGGTTAGCCCGGCTTGCTCCACGTACATCAACACACCCAGTGACGTGCCGACCAGATCTTCGTAATAAGGCTTATTGGCTTCGCTGGCGGTCAGGTTGGTCACCGTGCTGCCGTCATACTCGAAGATATTCAGGTCTGAGGTGCTGGTTCCCTTATCCGCAACGAAATACACCTTGCCGTTGCTGGCCACCACATTCTCGGTGATATCGAGCCGTACCGTGCTGCCACCATCATCAAAGGCTACTTCCTCGATATTGCCATCTTGATCCAGCTCGTAAAGGCGGGTTTCTGCATCGGTGGCGTTGAAACGCCCGGTAAACAGCAGCTTGCCGTTATAACCCAGCCAATCATCATCGCCAATCAGTTGCGGGTATTTCGTCAGAGAGCCACCGGTGATGGTGTCGTTATTGGTGGCGATCTTCGCGGTTCCTGCCGCCGTACCATCGGTGAAGTAGACATCGCCGGCATCCTGATCAAAGAAGAACAGGCCGCCATCCACTGGAGTCAGCGACTCAGGCGCCGTATTGCTGGTCGGGCTGCCGTTAATATTTGTCGACAGCACTACTGTGTCATTAGAAACGGGGTCGAAAACCACCAGCTCGCGGCCAAACTGATCCACCACAGCATTCATAAACAATTTGCCTGCTGCCGGTACCATATTGTGCGGCTGGGCACTGCCGTTGGCGTAGATGTCCGCCACACGCTCGGTGCCCGCGCCGGTGCCGTCGGTGGCCCACAACTCCACATCACCGCTGCTATCCTTGCCCGCATAGTAGAACGTGCCGTCCAGCTCCGCCATGTAACCACCGCCGAAACGGCCTACTTCAAAACCGTTGTTATTGTCATCAACGATCTTGCTGGTCCCGGCAGAGGTACCGTCCGTTTTGTAAAGGTATTCCGTCAGCGCTGCCGCCCGTGGCGTGGCGCTGCGAACGGCGATCGCGCCAGCGCTTTCAGCCGCAGGAAATACCACAAAGCCATTGCCCCCTTCTGCCACGGTGGTGCCACCGCCGCCAGAGCTGGAAGAATCGCCGCCACAGGCGGTCATCATGGTGGCCATGCCGATGGCGGCAGCCAGTTGAGTGAGTTGCTTGTTGATCATTGCGCTTACCCCGATTGGTTACTCATCCCAGAGAGGCGTTTATTAGAGCACCGGGAGGAATTTGGCTTCTTCACCCTGATGGGTGAATTTCACCCGAGGGCGCTTACATGCCGTAATAATCGGGCTAGACTGGGTGCCAGTCATTTTACAAACCCGCCAGCCATGCCAGAAACCCTTCGTCGTGCGGTGACGGAAAACCGCGAACGCATCCTTCAGGAGCGCCACAACCTGTTCATGGAAGAGGTGGGGTCACGCATGGTGCTGTCGTTTTTTATTGCAGCGGCACTGCCATTATTTTTTCTGAAGCTGCGTACAGAGCCGCCCTTTATCGGCTGGTATACCGTGCTGCTTTGTGTCGCAGCACAATCTTTTTTCCTCATCCGGTTTTACAACGCCCATCGGGAACACGAAGCGCCTAAAACCCGGAAATGGCATCGGCTAAACCTCTACCTTGCCGTGATCTGGGCGATACTGTGGTCAAGTTTCCCTTATCTCTTCCTGCAAGGGGCCACGCCGGTAACCCTGCTGACCTGTCTGGTTATCCTCTCGGTGGCCACCTCGATCCCGTCTGTATCCATGGGTGTGTATCCGGATATTTTTATCAGTTTCATAACACCGGTTTATCTCGCCTGGCTGGCCTTTATTCTGATTTACGTACCGCAAGCGCCAGGGATCATCAAAATCATTCCGTTGGCCAACCTGATTTCCATGATCGTGTTTAGTCTTTATGTTCACCGCACACAGATCAGCACTATCGCCCTGCGAATTGAAGCAGAACAGGCCAAAGAACGTGCCCGCAAGGCCAGTGAAAGCAAAACCCGGTTTCTGGCCGCCGCTAGCCACGACCTGAGGCAACCGCTGCAGGCGGCCACCCTGTATGCCGCCATGCTGAAAAACAATGCCGACCCACAACCCGATATCGTCGACAAGCTGGATACCGCCATTGGCTCCTGCAATGAACTGCTGGGGCACTTGCTCATGCTGTCGCGCTTGCAGTCCAGGCGACTAAAACCCCGCAAACGCATTATCAGCCTACTGGACACCTTGCAGCCCATCCTTGATGAAATTCGACCACAGGCAAACGCAAAGCAACTGGCTGTGGTCACCAAAAATCTAGCCGGCCAGCATGTGTTCGCCGATGGGGTCATGCTCGCTCGCATTGTCCGCAACCTGGTCAATAATGCCCTCAAATACACCGAGCGCGGGCATATTCGTATTGCCGCCCGGCAGCAGGACAATCAATTGTTGCTGGACATCGCAGACACCGGCATCGGGATTGACGAAATCTATCAGTTCGAGGTGTTCGACGAATTCATGCAGATAGACAACGACCAACGTTCGATCCAGAACGGACTAGGGCTGGGCCTCGCCATCGTCAGCCGACTGGCTGCACTGTGCGACATTCCGTTCAATATGCAGTCACGCAAGGGCGAAGGCACCACCTTCACGTTGACGTTACCGGCGGCGGCCTCCAGCCAGACACAGCCCGCTCACAACGTGGTCAATGCGCTGCCACTGTTTGAAACACTGACCGTGCTATTGATAGATGATGACAAAAGGGTTACAGAAGCCCTGAGCAGCCTGCTGGGCAACCTGGGCGCAACAGTAACTGCCCACCACTCGCTGGAGCCAGCCATGCAGGCATTGAAAAAGCGAGGCGCGCCACCTTCAGTGGTCATTACCGATGATCAGATAGGACCGCATACTAATGCGGGCTCGGTCATCGCCGCGGTAACCGCATTGTTCCGCCAGCCAATTCCCGCCCTGATCATCACCGGCAATACCGATCCGCAATTCATTCAGTCCTTGCCGGAGGACATTGATGTGCTGTTCAAACCGGTAGCAGCGGATACGCTAACCGCAAAACTGGAGGAAATGATGTCCTCCAAGAAAAGCTAAAGCAGGCCTATCTGGCGGGCTTTTTCGATACAGGCGGTGCGGTTAGGCACGTCCAGTTTTTCGTAGAGTAGTCGCAAGTGGGTCTTGATGGTGTTCACGCTGACGAACAGCTGGCGGGCGATTTCCTTGTTACCATGACCTTCCTGGAGCATGGTCAGAATGGCCAACTGCTGACGGGTGAGGGTGAGCGCTTCTTCCGGGGCAGCCCCGGCCATCAAGCGGAAGGATTCAGAAAAGTAGCTGCGGCCGGCCATGATCTCCCGGATGGCAAAGAGGATCTGTTCCACGGACTCACTCTTGTCCACGAAACCATTCACCTTCAGCTGCACCGCACGGCGCACGGTGGCTTCCGTGGCAGAGCCAGAGCACACCAGCACCTTCGCCCCTCCCACCAGGCGACCGATCAGGCTCCACAGGGTCAGACCATCAAGATGCGGCATCGTCTGGTCAAGAATTACCAGATCATACAACGGTAAGAATTGACGATTATCCAGCAACCATTTTGGCTGCTCGCAGGTAGTAATCATTGCCTCAGCATAGGCATTCTTGAGCGTAATGCTTAACGCATCAGCAAATAACGGATGATCATCAACAATCAGAATCTTCAACGGTACAGCCTTATCCCAACCCTGCCGATAAGGTTATAAAAAAGCGGTATACATTTCCACGGGAAAGACCCGCACATTGATCAGCCACGCCCCCTTCCCTAGTTGGTTTTTTTCACGTTTACGCTGTGATTTTGATCATTTTCTTGCCTGCCTGACAAACGGCTATCCGGGTCGCATGAGCGGGCCCTTATCGTTACCCGCTCTAATTGTCACCCCCCGGAGCGGGGGGTATCGTAAAACCTAATACTCCCGTCCCTGTCCTGTCGACACATAGGGCAGGACGCAATGTTGCTGAGCGCACGCAGTCGCCGACAGGACGCCAGCGTAATATCACGCTGTGAATGAGAGATTCATCATGTATCAGGTCATGATCGTGGATGATGAGGAGTACATCCTCAAAGCCTTGAAACGCACCATCAATACCTACACCGACTGGGATGTCGAGACCTATCAGAGCCCCCACGAAGCCCTGCGCCGGGCACGCACCACGGTTTTCGATGCGGTCATCACCGACTATATGATGCCGGAAATGAACGGTTTGGAGCTGCTTCAGGAACTGCGCGAGCTGCAGCCGGATACTATTCGCATTGTGCTGACCGGGGTGATCGACATCGAAACGGTCATGTCGGCCATTAACAAGGCCGGTGCATTTCGCTTTATCCCCAAACCTTGGGATGACGAGCAACTCCTCGACAACATTCGTGAAGGCTTAAAATTCCGTGACATTCTTTTGGAAAATCGAATGCTCGCAGAAACGGTTCGGGAGCAACAAGAAGCCTTGCGTAGTATGGGTTATGAGGGCTAGGCCCTTAACTTTTCGCCCTTCAAACAACTAATAACGGCTCGGCGCATGAACAGCTTGCTGGACAAAACGAGTATTGGCTTTGGCATGGAAGCTCAAGGGCTATTTTTAGTGTCCTCTACGGTCATCCTGCTGATCATTATTTTCTTTTTGTATAAAACCTACCGCACCTCAATTAACGTGGAAGCTAAACTGACAGAGTTCTCGGCGTTAACGGATAACCCGTTCGGCCGCAAGCTGCATTTGATCGAGGTAAATGCTGACGAATACAAACTGAACAAAGCTCTACTTGGCCCACTGGCGCGGATTATCGACGAATACTGTGTACTGACAACCGACCGCCACGGCACCATAACCTTTGCCAACGGTAAGTTTCTCGCTCTCAGCGGTCACTCTTTTTCACAACTTATCGGTCAGAACGAAAAGATCAATCATCCTGAAGATGATTCCCTACCGCTCATGCGTTGCGGGCAGGCGCTATCTGGTGTGTGGAACGGGGAGGTATGCAACCGTCATGCAGACGGTAGCCGTTACTGGATGAACATGTTCCTATTTCCTCTTTCTTACATTTCCGATGAAGACGACGGCTATATTTATTTCGGCACCGATATCACCAACATCAAAACCGAAAACAATAAACTAATGCAGGAGGTGAAAGACAAGAGCCAAAAACTGGATCAGGTGGAATCGCTGCTATTACACTCGGAAAAAATGGCCTCATTGGGAACCATATCGGCAGGTATTGCCCACGAAATAAATAATCCTATCGCCTATATTTCTTCCAATTTGAATCGCAGCCGGGATTACCTCAACTCCATGGCAGGTCTTATTAAGGGACTTAAAAAGCGTATCAGCAATGATCAGTTCCAGAAATTTCTAAACACTGCAGAAAACCTTAATATAGACACAAAAAAGCTGGCCTTCATGATGGAAGATTATCCTGCACTGCTGAATGAAACCGAGGAAGGGATTGAGCGGATCAAGAAAATTATTCGCGACTTAAAGCACTTCTCCCATAACCAGCCAGAAGCGTTCTGTCCTACCGATATTCCTGCCTGCCTAGCGATTGCATTGAACCTAGCCAAACATGAAATTAAAAATCGGATTACGGTTACTCACACTCTACCCGATTCTCTACCTACGATTAGTGGATCGGCAAGCCAGCTGTCGCAAGTGTTCATGAATCTGTTCGTCAACGCAGCCCAGGCTATCGAAGACAAAGGTCACATCACTATTGCAGCCCAGTGCGATGAACAATGGTGCACTCTGACCATTGCCGACGATGGACCAGGCATTGCCGATGAATTCCTACAGCAGATCTTCGAACCCTTCTTCACCACCAAGCCCATAGGCCAAGGCACCGGTCTTGGGCTGTCCATCTCCCATGACATCATTCAGCACCACGGCGGCACCATGACCGTGGCAAGCCAACTCGGCGCCGGTACCATTTTTACGATCCGGCTACCGCTAAAGCAGACCGACCGGGCCGATGCAGCCTGATTTCGTCTACACTCTGACCACGCCGACGGGGTGGCAACAACGCATCCGTATTTCTCTGTTAGAAGAGCACGGTGCCATTGCCATTCCCGATACGTTTACCCCCCCCGACTGGGCCGCGCTGAGCTATAACCAGTGCAGTCACTGCCCATTGAACCCTCACGAAAATCGCTATTGCCCCATTGCCCGTAACCTGGCCTATCTGTTGCCGGAATCTGCGCTAGGGGATTCGTTTCAAGCAGTACTTTTGGACGTGGAAACGCCCCAACGACGTTACCAACAAGAGACCACCCTGCAGCGGGCTCTGAGCTCCCTGTTTGGGCTGATCTGCGCGCTGAGCGACTGCCCGCATACACGCTTTCTGCGGCCCATGGCCCACTTCCATCTTCCACTGAGTAGCGACACGGAAACGCTTGTGCGCACCGCCAGCTTGTATCTGTTGCATCATTACATTCGCAACCGCCAACAACCTGAACAAGCCGTGTCTCTGGATGGGCTAAATGACCGTTACCGCGCACTCAATGAACTAAATCGTTGCTTTACCGACCGCCTACGCCAGCATGGAGAATCAGACGCATCCGTGAATGCACTCGTGTTGCTGAGTATCACCACACGGGAAATGCACTGGAATTTGGAAGAAGAGCTGGGGAACTTGGCCGCACTGTTTGATGACAGCGATGCTTAGCGGGGTTCTGGAGAGCCCCTGACGTACTCTTCATGCACGCCGTTTTATCGACGACAAACGTCCGCTCCTAACTGTAATCCATCCCTGGCGATGAGGGCCGTCACACCCTCGTCGAGCCCAGCCGAGCGACGTCAATCTTCTGTGCCATTGGTTTTATGACAAAAAAATACCCATCGAGATTTTGCCGTCATCCCCATACGCGAGACCTGATGATTGTACCCGGCAGGCACCCGCACCGGCCCACCACACTCCCCCCGGCAAATGCCGGGGTAAGAGGAAACTATCGGGCAACAGAGTCAACGCCCGTTATTGTGCATCCGCATGCTCTTCCTTGACCCGGAACCAAGCCGCGTACAATGCGGGCAGAAACAATAAAGTTAGAGCCGTGGCCACAATCAGCCCACCCATAATCGCCACCGCCATGGGGCCGAAGAAGACACTGCGCGACAACGGTATCATAGCCAGCACTGCCGTCAGAGCCGTCAACACGATAGGTCGGAAACGGCGTACCGTGGACTCAATAATCGCATCCCAAGCGGTAAGACCCTGCTCCATATCCTGCCCAATCTGATCCACCAGGATCACCGCATTACGCATGATCATCCCCGCCAACGCGATGGTGCCCAGCATGGCCACAAACCCAAACGGTTTCTGGAACAGCAACAAGAAGAACGTCACCCCGATCAGCCCCAAAGGTGCTGTGATGAAGACCATCAGCGACAACGGGAAGCTGCGCAGTTGCAACATTAACAGAGTAATCACTACCAGAATGAACAACGGCATCCCTGCATTCACCGATTTCTGACCCCGCGCGGATTCCTCCACTGTACCGCCCACTTCTAGCAGATAGCCTGGCGGTAAGTCCGCCTGAACCTGGGACAACTCAGGCATGATTTGCTGCATCAGCGTAGCGGGCAGCACATCGCCTTTCACATCCGCCAATACGGTCACAGTGGGCAGCCGGTCACGGTGCCAAATAATCCCTTCTTCGAAACCGGACTCCAGTGTCGCCACCTGATTCAACGGCACACTACGCCCACTGGCGGTCTGCACCGCAAGATTGCCAAGCAAACCCAGCGCATGGCGTTCATGGCTGTCACCGCGAACTTCAACATTAATCAATTCATTATCTTCACGGTACTGGCTGACCGCCACACCGGAAAGAGAGGCCTGCAACGCAGTAGACAAATCCGAAGTCGTAATGCCAAGCGTACGCGCCCGATCCTGATCAATGATTAGCCGCACAACCTTGCTGGGCTCTTCCCAATCAAGGTGCACATTGGCAGTCTGGCCGTTGTCGCGCACTTTCTCCGCAACACGCCGGGCCAATTCACGTACTTGAGGAATATGTTCACCGGAAATACGTAACTGTATCGGGTACCCCACCGGCGGACCATTTTCCAATCGCGACACCCGAGTACGTACCGCCGGGAATTCCCGGTCAAGAGTGTTTATCAACCAATCGCGCACTTGCTCGCGATCATCCACATTACGAGTAAGCACCACAAACTGAGCGACACTAGCAGCAGGCAACTTCTGATCCAACGACAAGTAATAACGTGGCGAGCCGCTCCCCATGTAACCCACGTAATTTTCGATCATGTCGTTTTCACCAAGCATCTCTTCCAAACGCAGGGCCTTTGCCTGTGTCGCTGTTAGCGATGCGCCCTCTTCTAACTTCATATCCACCATCAGTTCAAGCCGGCCAGACGGCGGGAAAAACTGCTGCGGAACAGCGCTGAACAAAATAATAGAGAACACAAAAATACCAACGGTTAGCCCGATCACCGTTTTGCGGTACCGCACACACCGCTCCACCCAGCTGCGAAAACGACGGTAAAAAGGCTTCTGATAGGGATCATGCACATCACCACTGGCATCACGGCGAGCCAAGCTGGGAAGCAACTTCTCACCCAGGTAGGGAACAAAAACCACCGCTGTAACCCAGGACGCCAACAAGGCAATAGTGACCACCTGGAAAATAGAACGCGTATATTCACCAGTACTGGACTGGGCCGTGGCAATAGGCAGGAAGCCTGCTGCTGTAATCAAGGTGCCCGTAAGCATCGGAAAGGCGGTACTCGTCCAGGCAAAACCTGCAGCTTTGATGCGACTGAAGCCCTGCTCCATTTTTATCGCCATCATTTCCACTGCGATGATGGCATCGTCCACCATTAAACCCAGCGCCAGTACTAGTGCACCAAGAGAAATCTTGTGTAAACCAATGTCAAAATACTTCATTGCCGCAAATGTCATCGCCAACACCAGCGGAATAGAGAGCGCCACCACAAGCCCCGTTCTCCACCCCAACGAGAAAAAGCTCACTAGCAACACGATGACCAGCGCTTCCATCAATACTTGAACAAATTCTCCCACCCCAGCTTCTACCGCCGCAGGCTGATCAGAAACCTGACGAAGCTCCATGCCGATTGGCAGGCTTTGTTGCAACTTGGCAAAGGTGCGATCCAAATTTTCGCCAAGCTTGAGAATATCGCCACCGTCTTTCATGGAAACGGCAATACCAATGGCATTTTCTCCCATAAATCGCATACGTGGTTGCGGCGGATCGCTGAAGCCACGATACACTCTTGCGATATCACCTAAACGCAGCGTGCGATTTTCTACTTGAATAGGAAAATTGCGAATATCGTCCACGCTGGTGAATTCACCGGTCACCCGAAGGCGAACGCGACTGCTGGGTGTTTCAAAAAAACCCGCGTCTGACACGGCATTCTGTGACTGCAATGCCTGCTGCACTGTGATTAACGGGATTCCCAAGGACGCCAGTTTGGTGTTGGCAATTTCCACCCATATTTTTTCATCTTGAAGACCAACTAACTCCACCTTACCCACGTCGTCCACTCGCTGCAGAGCAAGCTGCAAACGGTCGGCGTAGTCTTTCATAATGGCATAATCAAACCCCTTTCCCGTCAACGCATAAATGTTGCCGAAGGTTGTGCCGAATTCATCGTTGAAAAAAGGGCCTTGAACGTCTTGGGGTAAGGTGTGACGAATATCACCGATCTTCTTGCGCACCTGATACCAGAGATCAGTGATATCTTTGGAGCGCATATCATCCCGGGCCTTGAACATAACCAGCGACTGACCAGGGCGCGAATAGGACGTAATCCGCTCGAAATCTCCGGTCTCCATCAATTTCTTTTCCACCCGTTCGGTAATTTGCCGGGAGACTTCTTCGGCGCTGGCACCGGGCCAAAGTGTATTGACGGTCATCAGTTTGAAGGTAAAGGGGGGATCTTCACTCTGGCCCAACTTGCCATAGGAAATGGCCCCCAAGGCGCCGAGCAAAATAATGGCATAAAGCACTAGCGTTCGGTTTTTTAGCGCCCATTCGGAGAGATTGAACGACATAGTCATACTCCCCTTATTGGTCCGCGTCCGGACCTGACTGCGCACCGGTTTCACTATTAGATTCTACAGCTCCGGTAGATTCTAGCTGCGAAGCCAAAGCGGTTTGCTTCAGATCTAACCGGCGATTCTGACGGTCCACAGGGATCACAGCTTGCCCTTCACGTAGCAAATGCGTGCCTGCACTGACAACCCAATCCTGCGGCTGCAAACCCCGCAGCACTGGTACTATCTGTTCCTGGTAGGGTCCCACTTCCACCGGCGCCTTATGCACAAGGCCCGTATCTGGGTTTATCACCCACACATAGGTAGCCTCGCCTTCAGCCGTCAATGCCGATAGCGGGATACTGAGTATATCTGCATTCGCCACACCGCTAACAAAGACCCGGGCAGACTGGCCCAGATCTGCGCCGACCGTCGTATTCTCAAAAGCAACCCGAGCTTCAAAGGTTCGCGAGCGAGGGTCCGCCGCAGGAGACAATTCCCGAATTTTTCCTTCGAACACTTGACCGGGCCGGGACCACAACTCGATGCCCACCGGCATACCAATTTTAAAATGGCCTACATCCTGTTCCGGCAGATCAATACGCACTTCACGGTCGCCATCCACAGCCAGCACAAACACCGCCTGCCCTGCTGCAACAACCTGACCAGCTTCCGCCAAACGCTGTGCTATCACGCCATCACGGGGAGCTTTCAACGAGGCATAGTCTGCCTGATTACGAGCCACATTCAGGTTAGCCCGCGCCTGACGCAATTGCGCCACACTAGCGTCATAACGACTCTCAAATGAGTCAAATTGGGAACGGCTAATCACATTGCGTTCCATCAGTTCGCGGTAGCGTTCCAGTTCACTATTGGCCAACTTGTGGTCAGCTTGAGCGGAGGCCATCTGGGCACGGGCAGCATCTAGCTTCAAACTCACATCATCCGTATCCAGCTTGGCGAGCACCGTGCCTTCACTCACCCGATCCCCCACATCCACCAACCGTTGGCTAATCTTGCCACCGATACGGAAGCCCAGTTCCGGCTCATAGCGGGCGCGAATTTCTCCGGGAAATACATCCTGGGTAGGATCCGCCGAGAGAGGCTGGGCTACCAACGCCGGGCGGGCAGGTACCTTGTTTTCAGACTCAGGCTCTGAGCAACCCTGCAAAGACAACAGCCCTGCCGCCATTCCCGTGGCAATCAACCCCGGCAGCAATAAAGAACGAAACATGACAGGCACCCTCATTATTGATCCCACCTCATTAAGTGGCTCTGCTTGTGATGCAGATTCTGCCGGGCTTAACTTGCCGGCATGCTATACTCGGCAGTATAGTAATTTTATTAAACTGAACCGTCCAGTATTGAAATATGATTGACAGTGTTTCCCCAGATCAACCCAATCCTCGCGGGCGCCCTAAAGACCCGGCAAAGCGCACCGCCATCCTTAAGGCGGCTACAGCGTTGTTTCTCAAGCATGGGTTTACCGGCACTAGCATGGATGCCGTGGCCAAGCAGGCTGGTGTCTCCAAACTCACGGTTTATAGCCATTTTAGTGATAAAGAGACGCTATTTTCGTCAGCGATTGAGACGACATGTCACAACTTACTTCCCATGCCTATCTTCGCACTGGAACCGCACCTTTCGATTCGCGCCACCCTGACCAAAATTGGCCTAGCGTTTCTACAACTGATTCATACACCCAAGGTAGTTGAACTACAGCGACTAATGACCAGCCAAGCGACACAGGACCCGGCCATGTCACAGCTATTTTTCGAGGCTGGGCCACAACGTACCGTCACCGCCATGGAAAACTTGGTACGCAAAGGTAATAACATTGGGCTCCTGCAGGCGGACAACCCCAAGCAAGCCGCAGAGAATTTCTTCAGCTTGCTGCAAGGCTGTGAGCACATGCGCGTGATGATCGGCTGCAATGCGCCCATGACAGCCAGCGAAGCGAAACCCCATGCCGAACAAGTTGTAGATATGTTTCTGCGGGCTTACGGGAAGGAAAAGGAATAATCACGTTTAGCGGGAAAACCAAAGTTCATCACGAAGCGCAAGATATCCGGAACCTGGCTATCCAACACACCTCGCGGCTCAATCCCGGAGACACCGCTGGTGTCAGCGCCCACGGAGAACTCACCGCCGAGGACTACCGAAAAGTACTAGCACCGGCCATCGAAGGCGCTCTGAGCCAGCACGACAAAATTAACCTGCTCTACGAAATCGGGCCCACCTTTGACAGTTTCTCAGCCGGAGCCATGTTGCAGGATGCCTTGGTCGGCCTTCGTCACCCGCTCAGTTGGCACCGCATCGCCGTCGTCACCAGCCACGACTGGATCAGCAATGTCGCTCAACAGGCAAGCGCGCTGATTCCCGGCGAAGTGAAAGCCTTTAAATAGAGGCCGAACAGAAAAACGCACTGGCCTGGTTGGCGAGCGAATAAGGCAAAGCTTCGCACTGTTAACGGCGAATATATCAACACCATGGCATGGCAACTTACTTTGCCTTTTATTTACTCGTGGCTAGAAGCTCACAAGCGCTTCTAGCCCGCCCACCGTACGCTCAACTTGAGCGCATCCAATAAATCCCGGCCTCCGTTGTGAAGCTCCCTGATATCTTTCAGAAAAAACGTTTTTTTCACCCTTGTTTGCACCACCAACACACCGTAGAGGACGCTGTCGCATTCCAGCGGAATGCCCAGGTAACTGCGGAAATGTTCTTCATCCGAACCGGGCACATAGAAATAATCCATATGAGCCTGCACGTCCCGCGCCACCACAGTACTTCGGGTGCGAGCCACCTTGCCTGTCAATCCTTGGCTATACGTTAGAGTAGCCCCCAGCACACGCTGATTCAGACCACTGGTGGCAACGATTTCCAAGCTTTTTCGGCTGCTATCGGCCTGATACAGGCTGCACACCTGCACGTTCAATTTCTTCCTCACTGCATCCACACGGGCATGCATAAAATCCGGGGGTAAAGACACGCGACCACCTCTCTGTTCGCCAGCGTGAATGTCAGCTCTCTATACCTTTCAATTTTCGTGCCTGCGGGCCATGCGCCCAGCAAATCAGGACGCCCCTGCACATACTCTACACTATACGCGCCCCCCTTTTGTGGAGCCCTGCGTTGTCAAAAAAAACAAAAACCGAGGCCGAGATCGTGATTTTTCTTTTTCCCGACCCGACGAAGATCGCTAGCCAGAGCTGTAGGCCCGCCCGCTAGTCCAGCAGGATAAATGATTGCATCCTATCACCGAAGAATTAGCCGCCTTCGGAAAGGCCTGATCGCTGGGGCCGCGGGTGCCGGTTGTCGCGCAGGCCCGTTTCGCTATGTGCGGGAAATTAATGCGGGGGGGCGTCGTGTTAAAACGTGTCTGGAGGTGGGCCGCATCAGCGTGAATGGTGTCGACATGATCTCCTAGAATGACGACGGAAAAACGGGAGCAAAAGAACAGCGCCGGGCACAAAAAGTGCCAAGTATGGCCATAAGAATGACCGCGCACTGGGTGCTGGCCTGTGACGGGCTCAGATCATCATACCCAACCATCAACGCCGTGACTTTCAGGAACAGCGCGCGAAATCCAGCCGTAGAGACGGCTAAAGACTGAACAACACGCGGCAGAACCAGGTTTTCAGGTAGGCGGTTTCTGCAATGGCCGGGTGCACAGGATGGTCCGGCCCTTGCCCCTCATAACCCACCACCTGAATACTGCGGTCAATATGGCGAGCGCTGCTATGCACCACCTCAAGCAAGCGCTCTGCAGGCATATGCATAGAACAAGAGGCTGATACCAGGTACCCACCCGGCTTTACTAATCGCATGGCCAGCTCATTAATGGCGTGGTAACCGGCCAAGCCGTTCTTGAAATCTTTCTTGCGCTTGATAAACGCTGGCGGATCCAGAACTACCAAATCGTATTTTTCACCGTCAGCGATCAATTGCTTCATAGCCGCAAAAGCATCGCCCTGAATGCTCCCCACGGTATCGGCAACACCGTTCAGCTGCGCATTACGGTGCACATAATCCGTGGCGATTTCGGAACCATCCACACACGTCACCGATTCCGCCCCGGCCAATGCCGCTTGCACGCCCCAACCGCCACAATAACTGAACACATCCAACACACGAGCACCTTTGGCCAGCGCCTGCATTTTCTGGCGAGCAGCTCGGTGGTCATAGAACCAGCCGGTCTTTTGCCCTTCCGCTAAGGGCGCCACAAAAGCCGCACCATTTTCAGTGAGGCTGATTTCATCCAACAACTCGCCTTTCAACGCCTTGGTATAACGGTCTAAGCCTTCAAATTCACGGGCAACGGCTTCGTTCTTGGCGATAATATGGGTTGGCGCCAGCACCGCATCCAGGGCACTAACAATCACGTCAAGGTGGGCTTCCATGGCACCGGAACCGGTCTGCACCACCAGCACATCGTTGAAGCGATCCACCACTAGGCCGGGTAGACCATCTGCTTCGCCGTAAATCAACCGGTAGCAGGCATCGTCAAACAGTTGTTCCCGCAAGGTCAGCGCTTGCTCAATACGCTTTTTGAAAAAGCTACGCGACAGCGCCTGCTTCACATCACGGCTATACAGACGCGCCGCAATCAATGAATGCGGGCTAAGCAGGGCGCGCCCCAACGGTTTGCCACGGCTATCTTCCAGTACACAAGTACCGGCAGACAAATCCTTAAGCGGGGTATGTCGGGTATCAATCTCGTTGGCATAAACCCACAAGTGGCCCGCTTTCAGGCGACGTTCTTCATTTTTACGCAGGCGAATAACGGTTGGTTCAGTCATGGTGCACACATACTGCTGGCCGGAAAGGGAGCGATGATAGCATAGGGGAGGAATGGCACGGTCAACCACTGCGCAGTGCTGCGCACAAAAACACAAAGCGGCACTGGCAAGAAACGCCTATAGCCGCATTGTAGAAAACGCAAAAATCCGCCACTCACAAAAAAGCCCCGACCAACCGGCCGGGGCTTTTTTGTTGCATGACGCGTGTTGCTTGCTGCGCCTCTTATTAACCCTTAACAAACTCAGGGTAGGCTTCCATACCGCAGTCCGCGATATCCATGCCTTCGTACTCTTCTTCCTCGCTAACGCGGATACCCATTACCACTTTCAGGATGCCCCATACCACCAGGCTTGCAACGAACACCCAAGCAAAGATAGTCACTGCACCGATCAGCTGACCAGAGAAGCTTGCGCCACCATCGTCGGTCAGCGGGTTGGTGATCGGAACCAGCATCAAGCCGAGGAAACCAACTACACCATGCACGGAGATCGCACCCACCGGATCATCGATCTTCATCTTGTCCAGAGTCAGGATGCTAAATACAACCAGCACGCCACCCAAGGCACCGAACAGGGTTGCCTGCAAAGCAGTCGGGGTAGAGGGCTCCGCAGTGATCGCCACCAGCCCTGCCAAGGCGCCGTTAAGCAGCATGGTCAGGTCGGCTTTGCCGAACAAGATGCGACCAACAATCAGCGCAGCAATGGCACCACCGGCAGCAGCCGCGTTAGTGTTCATGAACACAACCGCCACCGCGTTGGAGTCACCGACACTGGACGTTGCCAGCACAGAGCCACCATTGAAACCGAACCAGCCCAACCACAGGATGAAGGTACCCAGTGCGGCCAATGGCAGGTTAGAACCCGGGATGGCGTGTACTTCACCGTTCGGGCCATATTTGCCTTTTCGTGCGCCCAACAGCAGAACACCAGCCAAGGCAGCAGCCGCACCCGCCATGTGAACGATGCCGGAACCGGCGAAGTCAGAGAAGCCCTGGTCGCCCAAGTTATACAAACCGAACACATCCGCACCACCCCACGTCCAGGAGCCTTCCAGCGGATAGATAATGCCGGTCATAACAACCGCGAAGATCAAGAATGCCCACAACTTCATCCGTTCTGCCACCGCACCAGATACGATGGACATGGCCGTTGCGACAAACACAACCTGGAAGAAGAAATCAGCAGATGGTGCGTAGGTAGCCGCTTCTTCTGCGCCAGCAACCCCGTCGCCCACAATCCCAGAAAGGAAAATAGCACCGTCATACATGATCGCGTAACCGCACACCATGTACATGATGCTGGCGATGGCAAACAGGGCCACGTTTTTGGTGAGAATTTCCGTGGTGTTCTTGGCGCGCACCAGGCCCGCTTCGAGCATGGCAAAGCCGGCAGCCATCCACATAACTAGCGCGCCACAGATAAGGAAATAAAACGTATCCAGCGCGTATTTCAATTCAAAAATTTGGTTTTCCACAATGCAACCCTCCGAAAATGGAAGCGTGTTCTCTTAAAGCCCTGGCATGGGTCAATTCAAAACACGGTAAAACTTAAATCGCGTCCTCG
>OJBP01000080.1_pt1 | contig 61420 bp, 56 predicted proteins | sample 1590691 | NCBI WGS metagenome assembly OJBP01 (sample SAMN05416848, study PRJEB24817) | seawater metagenome | isolation source: Sea water | place: Canada:Atlantic | collected 2013-07 | reverse complement strand
TTCGTCGGCAGCGTCAGATGTGTATAAGAGACAGGAGTCAGGGAGATGCCTGCAAAGAGAAGATAAAGTCACTAGACGGGAGATGTCCACAAGTATAACAAACAAAAAAAAACGACAGCTCCCGCTGTCGTTTTTAAATTCTATATTAGGTGTGTCCTTTACTGTCGTGCTGCTGGAACTTCATCCACATAAGTAGAACCTACTCCTGGCTCATCTTGTGGAAGCTCGTCTTTTGACGCTAGGTATCGCTCTGCGTCTAGGGCTGCCATACATCCTGTTCCGGCAGCGGTGATTGCTTGACGGTACACGTGATCTGCTGCATCTCCAGATACAAATACGCCTGGTACGTTTGTTTTAGAAGTTCCTGGAGTATTGATAATATATCCAGTTTCATCTAACTTTAAATATTCTTTAAATATATCTGTGTTAGGCTTATGCCCTATCGCTACAAAAAATCCTGTTGCAGCAATATCGTGTTCCTCACCAGTTACATTATTCTTTACTCTTGCTCCTGTCACACCTACATCGTCACCTAGCACCTCAACAGTTTCTGTGTTGAAAAGGATCTCAATATTTTCTGTTTTCTTAACACGAGCAGCCATAATTTTTGATGCTCTAAACTCGTCACGACGTACTAGCATCGTTACTTTTTTACATAGTTTAGAAAGGTAGTGCGCCTCCTCACAGGCGCTATCTCCAGCACCTACGATTACAACCTCTTGACCTCTATAAAAGAATCCATCACAAACGGCACAGGCAGATACACCTCCACCCATTTTAAGATACTTCTGCTCAGAAGGTAATCCTAAATATTTTGCACTTGCTCCTGTAGAGATGATGATTGATTCTGCGTGTATTTCCTTTTCTCCATTAATCCACGCTTTATGCACGTCTCCAGAAAAATCTACTTTAGTCACCCATCCGTCACGTACATCTGTATCAAAACGCTGTGCTTGCTTCATTAACTGCACCATCATTTCTGGTCCAGTCACACCATCTACATAACCTGGGAAGTTCTCCACCTCGTTAGTCGTGGTGAGCTGTCCTCCTGGCTGCTGCCCTTGGTAAAGAACTGGTGCCATATTTGCACGTGCCGCATAAATTGCTGCGGTATATCCCGCTGGACCTGAACCTATGATAAGGCATTTTACTTTTTCTACTGACATACTATATTATTTTTAAGCTTTCGCGAAAGCGTAATTAACACTTTTACAATAGCACAATTCTTATTAATATTTACTTTACAAAAGTAGGTTTTACAAGCCAAACCTTACAAGCAAGTTATCAAGAAAACGAATGGCTTTATCACTAAAAGTGATATAACTGACTACAAGCTTACTCTTGCATAGATTAAAGATAAGATTCTAACTTATAACAAGTGTTTGCAAATTGTTAATACATCATAGAGTGTGGTGATTATTCTGTAATTTGCCATTAAAATTAAATCTTATGAAAATTCGCATTACTCATATACTCATATTGCTAGTAACAAGTGTGGCTTGCGCGCAAGAAACTAGAGAAAATGATGTCACACTAACCTCAAACCTAGATTATACCTATGAGGTTATTGTTCCAGAACTTACTAACCCTTGGGGACTGGCGGTATTGCCAGATGAGTCTATGCTTATCACTGAAAAAAGTGGAGAGCTCATACACTTTAAGGATGGCAAGAAGACAATGATTACTGGAGCTCCAGAGGTGGTAACGCGTAATCAAGGTGGTTTACTTGACATACGCTTGCATCCAGATTATGCGACTAATGGCTGGATTTACATTACGTACTCATCACCAGAAGGCGAAAAAGATGGTGCGATGACGGCACTTATGAGAGCAAAATTAAAAGACGGCGCGCTTACCGAAAAGAAGGTATTATACAAAGGAAGCCCAAACACGCGAAAGGGACATCACTTTGGGAGTCGTGTGCGATTTGACAAGGATGGTTATGTGTATTTTTCTATAGGGGATCGTGGTGAGAGAGATGAGAACCCTCAAGATATTACGCGTGATGGAGGTAAAATTTATAGACTTAATGCAGATGGTAGCATCCCTGCAGATAATCCTTTTGTAGGTCAAGACGGAGCAAAAGAAGCTATCTTCTCTTATGGACATCGTAATCCGCAAGGAATGACTGTGCATCCTGAGACAGGTAAGATATGGATACACGAGCACGGACCACGTGGAGGCGATGAAATTAATATTCCAGAAGCTGGCAAGAACTTTGGGTGGCCAGTAATTTCTTATGGAATTAATTATAGTGGAACCACATTTACAGAGATTTCAGAAAAAGAGGGAATGGAGCAGCCGGTGTATTATTGGGTTCCTTCTATCGCTCCTTCTGGGATGGCTTTTGCAAACAATACTGGTGATGCAAAACTTGACGGTAACTTATTAATAGGTTCGCTTAAATTTGAATACCTAGAACTTGCCATTTTAGAAAATGACAAGGTAGTTGCTCGTGAGAAGTTACTAGAAGATGTAGGTCGTGTGCGTAATGTGATTAATCACAATGGCACTATCTATGTAGGTGTAGAAGGAAAAGGAATCCTTAAACTAGTTAAGAAATAATGAAGCTACTTATAAGTTTATATACGGCAGGAGTTAGTGTGTTTTTATTTTTCGCGAAAGCGGAAAAAGAAGTTTACACATCACAAGACCCACTTGCCGAATCAATAGAACGTGGTGCAGAGGTATATCAAGACTTTTGTATACAATGTCACTTAGGCAAAGGAGAAGGTGTAGCAGGAACTTTCCCGCCGCTGGCAGGTTCAGACTGGCTCACAGAAGATCGTTATAAAGAGGCAATAAAAGCTGTAAAATATGGACAACAAGGTCCTATAACTGTAAACGGTATTGACTATAATGGCGTGATGGCAAACCTAGAACTTTATGAAGACGAGGTGGCAGATGTAATGAACTACATTATGAATAATTGGGGGAACACTCAAAAAGAAATGATTACCGAAGAAGAAGTAAAAGCTATCTCAAAATAAAAATATGTGATTTTATTTTATAATTATTAAAAATAGTAGTCCTGATTTTATCACTGTAAGCCACTACTTTTTAAAATATCGATGAGCCGAGAATATTCTTCTCGGCTTTTTCATTTCTAATCCATTTCAATAACCCATTTTAAATTGTATTTTTACCTCCTAATCGTCCTCAAATTTTATGGGTAAAATAATTGCTATTGCAAACCAAAAAGGTGGTGTGGGCAAGACCACTACTTCTGTTAATCTCGCTGCCTCACTAGGCGTGCTAGAGAAAAAAGTACTCCTTATTGATGCAGATCCTCAGGCTAATGCAACCTCTGGACTAGGCATTGATGTAGAAGGTGTAGAGATAGGAACTTACCAACTGCTAGAACATACTAACAATGCAGAGGAAGCGATTATAAAAACGTCTTCCCCTAATCTTGATATCATACCTGCACACATTGACCTTGTTGCTATAGAAATAGAACTTGTAGATAAGGAATCTCGTGAGTACATGATGAAGAAAGCTATAGGGCATTTGAGAGAGCAATATGACTATATTCTTATAGATTGCGCACCGTCACTGGGCTTACTTACACTTAATGCGCTTACAGCGGCAGATTCTGTAATTATCCCAATTCAATGTGAGTATTTTGCGCTAGAGGGATTAGGAAAATTATTAAATACTATAAAAAGTGTTCAAAAAATTCACAACCCAGATTTAGATATCGAAGGACTTTTGCTCACAATGTTTGATTCAAGACTACGATTATCTAATCAAGTAGTTGAAGAGGTTCAAAAACATTTTAGTGAAATGGTTTTTGAGACAATCATACAACGTAACGTACGTTTAAGTGAGGCACCTAGTTATGGCGAAAGCATTATTAACTACGATGCAGCAAGTAAAGGAGCAACTAATTACTTGAGCCTAGCTCAAGAACTTATTACAAAAAATAATAGCTAGAATGGCTAAAGCAACAAAAAAACAAGCGCTAGGTCGCGGACTTTCGGCATTACTGAAAGATCCAGAAAACGACATTAAGAGCGCCGAAGATAAAAATGCAGACAAGGTTGTAGGTAATATCATTGAGCTAGATCTAGGTGATATTGATGTCAATCCTTTTCAACCCCGTACAAGTTTTAATGAGGAAACTTTAAGAGAGCTTGCCTCATCTATACGTGAACTAGGCGTTATACAGCCAATTACTGTGCGTAAGATGAGTTTTGGTAAGTACCAATTGGTTTCTGGAGAGCGTCGTTATAGAGCTTCAAAGTTAATAGGCAACGCTACCATTCCTGCATACATACGTATCGCAAATGATAATGAGAGTCTTACGATGGCTCTTGTTGAAAATATACAGAGACAAGATCTTGATCCTATAGAAATCGCACTTTCATACCAGCGATTAATAGATGAGATTAACCTAACGCAGGAGCAAATGAGTGACCGCGTGGGTAAAAATAGATCTACAATCACAAATTACTTACGCTTATTAAAGCTTGATCCTATTGTACAAACGGGAATGCGTGATGGCTTCTTGTCTATGGGACATGGTCGTGCACTCATCAATGTAGATGATACTAGTGACCAACTGGATATCTATGAAAAAATCTTACAAGAAAAACTTTCGGTAAGACAGACTGAGGCACTGGTAAAGAATTATCATGCCACCTCTATTATTGAAACACCTACAGAGCAAAAGGAAGAAACTCCTAAGTTCATTAAAAAAGGAACTAAAGAGTTTGCCGAGTATTTTGGAGCTAAAGTAGATATCAAAGTAGCAAAAAATGGTCGCGGAAAAATTTCTATTCCCTTTTCTTCAGAAGAGGACTTTAATCGCTTACAGAAATTAATCAATAGTGCAAAGTAACAAATACCTCTTACTGGTTTTTTTATTGTGTTTTTACGCTTTCGCGAAAGCGCAACAAGACGCTCCTGCAGAAGCTATCATAGATGCAGACAAGGTAGAAGGTGCATCTAGCAAAGAACCTTACGACCCATTGAGACCGGCTAAAGCCGCATTTTATGGTGCCGTACTTCCAGGTCTAGGTCAAATTTATAATAAAGATTACTGGAAACTTCCATTAGTATACGGAGCTCTAGGCTCTACGATATATGGTGTATCCTTTAATGGTAATCAGTCAGAACGTTTTAGAACAGCTTTTAAGGAAAGACTTGCTGGTCGTATAGACGAGTTTACCACAATAAATGAAGATGGCACCACCACCGAAATCTTTTCTGATGATGCACTTCTTAATGGTCAAGAACAATTTAGAAAAAGAAGAGACCTTTTTATCCTTGTCTCTGCTGGGGTTTATATTCTCCAGATTATAGAGGCAAATGTAGATGCTCACTTATCGCAATATGATGTGGATGATGACTTGACCTTTGGTCCAGCACTCTATTTTGACGACTTAGGGCAGACCATTAATTATGGACTCTCTTTTAATTACAAGTTTTAGTATATGAAAATAGCACTCCTAGGCTATGGAAAAATGGGTAAAACCATCGAAAGCATTGCCACAGATAGAGGTCACGAGATTGTAGCAAGAGTAAACTCTCCTGAGAGCTTTACACTAGCAGATGCAGATGTTGCGATTGACTTTAGCATCCCAGATAGCGCTGTAGACCATCTCACAAAATGTTTTGAAGCAGGAGTACCTGTTGTTTCTGGAACGACAGGCTGGCTAGACAACTATCAAGATATGGTTACTCTTTGTACTAAAAACAAAGGTGGATTTATATACGCTTCAAACTTTAGCGTAGGCGTTAATTTATTTTTTGAGTTTAATAGAAAACTCGCAGCTATCATGGCACCTCATAAAGACTATAAAGTCGATATGACCGAGATACACCACACTCAAAAACTAGACGCACCTAGCGGGACCGCTATCACACTAGCAGAAGGTGTTATTGAAGCATCAGACTATACAAGCTGGGATCTTAATGAAGGACAGAACATACAAGAAAATCACCTTCCAATCACTGCCGAGAGAGAAGGAACTGTACCCGGCACACATATTATCAACTACAAAAGTGAGATAGACACGATTACCTTAAGCCACGAAGCTCATTCTAGACAAGGATTTGCTTTAGGAGCCGTAGTTGCAGCAGAATGGTTACAAGGAAAACAAGGAGTTTTCACTATGAGAGACGTTTTAGGTCTTTAACTTGTAACAATATCTAATAACGTAAGACCAACTTACAGATTCAAAATACTACAGATGACACTTATACAATGGTTTATATTTTTCCTAATCGTTCAAGCAGTACACTTTGCTGGAACTTGGAAACTCTACGTACGTGCTGGTCGTAAAGCATGGGAAGCAGCAGTACCAGTTTACAATGCAGTAGTACTCATGGGTATTATAAATCGTCCTAAGTGGTGGACAATTTTACTATTTGTACCTATTGTAAACCTTATTATGATACCTGTAGTATGGGTAGAAACTGCTAGATCATTTGGCTTTAACACATTTAAGGATACAGCACTTACGGTGCTCACAGGAGGCTTGTATTTATACTATATCAACTACGCCACAGACGCTCCATACAAACGCGACAGAGATATTAATCCAAAATCGCCTAGCGGTGAGTGGACAAGCTCACTGCTATTTGCAATAGTAGCAGCCACATTAGTGCATACATATTTCATGCAGCCATTTGTAATCCCGTCTTCATCACTAGAAAAAACATTACTTGTAGGCGATTGGTTGTTTGTAAGTAAATTTCATTATGGAGCGAGAACACCTATCACTACCGTAGCAACACCTATGCTACATGACACCATCTACGGTACAAAAACAAAAAGTTACTTAACACGACCACAATTACCTTACTTTAGACTTCCTGGTTTTCAAGATATCAAACGTAATGATATTGTTGTATTTAGTTGGCCAGTTGATACGCTTACAGATATTACACCTGGGCACATGCGTGGTAGTGTGCGTAAACCTATTGACAAGAAGTCTAACTATGTTAAGAGAGCTGTAGGAATAGCTGGAGATTCTCTTGAGGTACGCGATGGTTATGTATATATCAATGGAGAGCAAAATGATCTTCCAGATCGTGCTCGTATACAGTTTAGCTATAAGATTGTGTCTAAAGAGCTACTCGTAAAACGGGCTACAGATGCAAATGGGAATTATGTAGTACCTACAGATCTGGTAAATGGTCGTTATGAGATTTCTGATATTTATTTATCTGGAGCAGAAGGACCAAACGGACCTTATGAGCACATGGCACACGCGAGTGAAGCAGCCATTGAAAAATTAAAAAACAATGCCAATATCATAAGTATTGAACGCACACGATATGAGGCTAGAGAAAATAACACAGGGATCTTTGGAGCTATGCCAGGCCGAGCTTCTAGTGTAGATAACTTTGGACCTATTTACATTCCAGAAGAGGGTACGACAGTAGCGATAAACTCAGAAAGTCTACCTTATTACCAACGCATCATTGAAGTGTATGAAGGTTATGAAATGGGTAGAGAACGTGAAATCACAGTTAATGGTAATCAGATATTAATGAACGGCGAACCTCTTACCGAGTATACTTTTGAGCAAAATTATTACTGGTTAATGGGTGACAACCGTCACAACTCGCAAGATGCGAGAGCGTGGGGTTACGTTCCTTTTAATCACGTAGTAGGTAAGCCTGTGTTTGTATGGTTTAGTAAAGACGCAAACGTTCCTGGTTTTAACGGAATACGATGGGATCGTGTATTTACAACCGTAGGTGGTAATGGACCTTTAGTAAGTTATCGCTACTGGTTTTTAGGAGCCTTATTATTATACATAGGATGGTCTTTCTTTAGAAAGAAAAAACAGGCTAAGAAGTAATTTATGAAACCAGCTCTTATTACCGTAGGCTACTGTGCTCCTATTATACAATACGCAGTAATTTATCAAACCGAACAACTTCACATTGAAGCCAAAGGAAATTTTCAAAAGCAATCGTACCGCACGCGTATGAAGATTGCTACATCTACTGGTGAGTTAACACTCATTGTTCCTATTCTTCACCGAAAGGATAAAACAGAGCGCCAGCAGTATTATGATGTGAAGATTGAGAATAAATTTCACTGGCAGCGTGATCACTGGAGGTCTCTAAAAATTGCATATCAAACCTCACCATATTTTGAGTATTATGAGGATGATTTTGAGCATTTATATCATACCACTTATGATAGTCTTATAGACTTTAACAACGCTTGTCATGCTGTTATTATGGAGTGCTTGCAACTAGAAATCACACCTATTCTTACTGAAGAGTTTTTTAAAAATCCTGAACAATTAGATTATAGAGATCTCGTTCAAGCAAAAAAAGAACCGAGCTATCCTTTACCAGAATATCACCAACTCTTTAACGAGAATCACGGGTATTTATCTAACCTAACCATTCTTGACTTACTATTCAATTTAGGCCCTAGCGCACAAGATTATCTAGCAAAGGTTGATCTATCTAACGAGCTAGCATAAGAGTCGCCATAGAAGGCTTGTGATCGCTTAAATCTACATCGTAGGTTTCAAAGTTTGTGACTGGCAACGACTCGTCTACTAAGATGAAGTCTATGCGTAAAGGAATGATGTCAAACCAGAAGGTTGCTCCCGTTCCTGATCCCGCTTTCGCGAAAGCGTCAACCTTATCACCTTTCACCTTGCGATACATATAAGAAGTAGCGCTATTATTAAAATCGCCAGTTACGATAACTGGATAGGGAGATGTAGCTTCGTTATTTAAAAACTTAGCAACCTGAGTTTCTTGCTTTTCAAAAGCTTGACCCAATCTACCCAGTAATTTTTTTGAGTTCTCCTTTTGCAAGTTTGCTAGATTAGGAGATAAACTGAAAGATTGAAAATGCATATTATACACTCTTACTGTATCAGTAGCAGTCGCTATATCTGCATAAATCCCATTATTACCAGTATTTTCAAAATCCAATGAACCACTATTGATAATTGGATATTTTGAAAAAATTACCTGACCAAAAGATTTACTAGGTGATTTCATCACTTTGTACTCATAAGGATAAACCTTCTCATCAGGTTTAAATCCTGGGTAATATTCTTGGAAAGAAATGACATCAGGGTTTTTATCTGAGATTAGCTGTATGGTACGTTCACCTACTTTCACCTCATCAGACCAACCATGAATATTAAACTGTCGCACATTATAGGTAAGCACTTTTAATGTGGTTCCATCATCTATATCTTCACCTCCACCTATACGTACAAGAGAGAAAATATGTGTAATCCCTAAGGCTAGAATAATAGCAGATAATAACAATTGCTTCCTTCCTCTGAAAAGCCAATACATCAAGAACAAGAAGTTGATGATAAGCAATACAGGAAGCACAAGGCTAAGCACTGAAAGTGCTGGAAAGATATGTGGAGGTATAAATGGTAATAAATAACTAGCTAGTAGGAGTACGGCAAATATGCTATTTATAAAGAAGATGATCTTACCGAAGAATTCGAGCTTTTTCATCTCTTATTCCTTACCGGCTTTAAATAAAAAATCCTTCTCAGCCTTAGACAGACTATCGTAACCGCTTTTACTAATCTTATCTAGAATAGCATCTATGCGTTGTTGCTGCTCAGATTTTGATCCAGTTGCAGTACTTCTTGTTTTAGATCCCGCATTCTTTGCTGTTCTATGTACCGTACGAAGTGGAGATTTCTTTTCTTTTTTAGGTGTTTTAGTAAACCAGCCCGTTACTGAATCCATGATTTTTTCAAACCACAATCCAATGTCATTACCTTTAAGTAATTGCTTTGCATATATAAATCCAAAGGCCGCACCACCTAAGTGAGATATTAATCCGCCAGCGTTTCCAGAATCTAACATTAATAGATCTCTAAGCACTACAAACACAGCAATCCACCAGAGCTTGATGTTAAATGTAAATATCCTTATCTCTGCATTAGGTGTATATGTCCCTATGAAAACCACAATTGCATTTACAGCTGCGCTTGCACCTAGCAACACACCTGTACCTCTAAACGCTGGGAGAACATTGTATAGTAATGCAAAAAGTGTACCTCCAGCGATAGCACCCAGAAGGTAAATTGCAATAAATTTCTTTTCAGAAAAGATGTTTAACACAAACCTTGAGAAGACATAAAGCCAGACCATATTCCAGAACAAATGCCCAAAACCAGCATGTAAAAAAGCATACGTAAGTATACTCCACGGCTGCTGTAAGAATCTCACAAAGTCTGATGGCAATACAAAGTATCTACTAAAAAAATCTGATCCTAAACCAGATATCCATGGAACGATATTAAAAAGCAAGTACACAGCTACATTGATTACAATCAATTTGATTGCAATGTTTGCGGTACTATATTTATATGCTAGTGATGTATTTGCCATATGTAAATATCAATATTGACCTAATCCTTTTTTCTTCCAGTAAAACATCATTACAAATCCAAATAAAGCACCACCAAAGTGAGCCCAATGTGCAATGTTTGCCCCAAAAATTGAGAAGCCTGTTACTCCAGAAAATAAATCTATCCCTACAATGATAGGGATAAAGTATTTTGCCTTGATAGGTACAGGAATAAATAGTAATCCCAATGAGGCATTAGGAAATAACATCCCAAACGCTACAAGTAATCCCATTATTGCACCAGATGCACCAACTGCAGGCACAGCAAAAGATTCATATAACTCTTGGGCGGTTTCTCTGGGTATAACTTCGCTAAATGAACCTGTACTTAGAATACTTTTTATATCGCCAGCATTAAAGCCTAAAGCCATTATAGCATCACTTGCGCTATTAAAATGATAATAGTTAACCAGTGTATGTATCAGAGCTGCTCCAAGACCTGCCGAAAAATAAAAGAATATAAATCGCTTTTGTCCAAGTGCATTTTCTATAGGGCTTCCAAACATCCAAAGCGCATACATATTAAAAAGTATGTGCATAGGGCTTCCCATGTCATGCATAAACATATGCGTGAGTGGCTGCCATACTTGCCAGCTAGGATTTTCAACAAACCACAATGCAAATAATTGCATTGCTGGATCTGGCTTTATAATAAACAAAGATCCTAGATAGAAAATCACATTAACTATCAGTAGTATTTTTACTGTTTCAGTTATTCTTCCCATACCTACTTAAATTTTCTTTCTAAGTCTTCACTTGTCATGGTCACAAACGTCTTGCGATTAGTAGGTGAAATACTCGGTTCTTTACAAGCAAAAAGACTATTTACAAGATGCTCTCTTGACATATTATCTAAAGACACTCCTCCTTTTACAGCTAGACTTTTTGCCATACTCTTGGCTAGTGTGTCCGTTTGACTAAAGCCACTATCTGGCACCTCGTTTTCAAGATCACTCAATAATTGGTCTATCACAACCGGCACTTGGCTCTCTGTGATAGATGTAGGAATTCCATTTATTTCAAGAATATCTCCACTTATAGTTCCAAAGATAAAACCTGTGTTTTCTAGTCCAGCTTTGAGTTCTTCAATAAGTGCTAGTTCTGTAGTACTGTACGCTAACGTTAAAGGAAATAACAACTGCTGACTCACAGATTCCTTTACTGTGATGTTACGCAAGAACTCTTCATAAAGGACACGCTGATGCGCTCTATGCTGATCTATAATCACCATCCCACTTTTGATGGTACTAACTATGTATTTATTATTAAGTTGGTACGTAGATGATTCATCTTGAGAAGGTGAAGTCGATATATTTTGCATCGCACCGTTAAGTCCGCTCTCAAACATATCTGGAGTACTTACCTCTTTTTCAAAAGTCATGGTACTTACGGCAGTTGCTTGAGATTCCATCCCTTCATACATATTCTCCCACCCAGCAGCACTAGGCTTCTCAAATTCTGGACGTTGCGCTCCACGTTTTGGTGGTGCTACGTTTTCAAAAGGATTAAATGTCCGGTCTACTTCTATCTTAGGTGTGACAATGCCCTTATTTTTATAATCGTAAGGAGTATCAAGTTCGCTATCGCGATTAAAATCAAGCACCGGCGCAATACTAAATTGCCCTAAACTATGCTTGATAGTACTGCGCAGCATTGCATATAATGCATGCTCGTCATCAAACTTTATCTCCGTCTTAGTAGGATGTATATTGATATCAATCGTACTTGGATCTACCTTGAGGTATAAAAAGTAACTCGCTCTAGCTCTTTCTGGCAAGAGACCATCAAAAGCTGCGGTTACAGCATGGTTAAGATAAGCGCTTTTTATAAAACGGTCGTTTACAAAGAAAAACTGCTCTCCTCGTGTCTTCTTAGAAAACTCAGGTTTTACTACAAATCCGTTTATGGTAAGAATGTCTGTCTCTTCTTGAACAGGAACTAATTTCTCATTAGTCTTACCTCCAAAAATAGCCACAATACGCTGTTTAAGATTCCCTTGAGGCAATTGAAACAACTCACCCTCATTGTGATACATTGCAAAAGCAATATCTGGATGTGCAAGTGAAACACGTTGAAACTCGTCAATTACATGACGCAGCTCAACACTATTAGATTTTAAAAAATTACGTCTCGCTGGAATATTAAAAAACAGGTTTTTTACAGAAAGTGAAGTTCCCTTAGGCGTAGCACAAACCTCTTGTGCATTAATCTTACTCCCTTCTATCTCTATGCGCGTTCCTACCTCTGCTCCTTCTGGACGCGTCTTAAGTTCTACATGAGCAACTGCGGCAATAGATGCAAGTGCTTCCCCACGGAAACCTTTTGTATTTAAATTAAATAAATCATCTGCTGTAGTAATCTTAGATGTAGCGTGACGTTCAAAACTCATGCGAGCATCGGTGTCACTCATTCCTTTTCCATCATCTATGATTTGGATCAGGGTTTTACCAGCATCTTTTACTATAAGTTTAATGGTAGATGCTCCTGCATCTATAGCATTCTCAAGTAATTCCTTAACCACAGAAGCTGGGCGCTGCACAACTTCTCCCGCAGCGATCTGGTTTGCTACGTGATCGGGTAAGAGTTTAATAATGTCTGCCATTAGGACTTACGGTTATAGCGGATTTGTAAATATGGATAAGTCGAAGTCTATAATCCAAAGAAATAATAATACCATGAGAATGAATATAATGGCGATTGTACGGTTATATCCACCTTTACGACTTTCTTGGAGCTCGTCCCACGCAGTAGTAATTTTTTTCTTTAGTCCACCGTTGTAGTCGAGCGTTTTACGGTGCTCATCAAAGCGTCCTTCTATCTTAAAAGGGCTCCCTTCCTTATCGCTATTATAATAGCGCGGCTCGTAACTATACTTCTTATTTGTGCGTTTTATAATTCCCATAATACTATTGTTTCAAAGATACAATTTCGTATCCAAAAAGCGTACCGTTCCATTGATTCTCCCTAGAGAATTAAGAACAATCATATCAAAAGGAACCACAAATAGCACGACAACCACTATGTGATATAATAGATTGTTGTTTGTTTATTACGCTTTCGCGAAAGCGTGACCCTACAAAATTTAGAACTTTGCATCTTTTCTCAATTGCGCCATTTTTATAGCTGCAATCGCTGCTTCTGTTCCTTTATTGCCATGTATACCGCCACTACGAGCTCTGGACTGCTCTATGTTATTATCTGTAAGCACACAGAAAATCACGGGAATATCTTGTTGTAAGTTTAGGTCCTTAATTCCTTGAGTCACTCCTTCACATACAAAATCAAAATGCTTAGTCTCACCTTGAATTACGGTACCGATAACGATGACAGCATCTAGCATATCATATGCTTGTGTCATCTTTTTAGCTCCATAGATGAGCTCAAATGCTCCTGGAACATTCCAGCGCACAATGTTGTCGTTAATCGCTCCACAATCCTTTAAAGCGTCAAATGCGCCTTTAAAGAGTCCTTCTGTGATCTCATCGTTCCACTCAGAAACAACAATCCCAAACTTGAAGTCTTTCGAGTTTGGGATGGTTGCTTTATCATAGGCCGAGAGGTTGTTACCTGCTGTTGCCATAATAGTAATTTATGTTATAGTATAGTGCATTATAAATGCGCTAGACTATGTTATTTTGCTGCTTGCGCGCGACCTAAGTATAAGTCTACTTGACTTGCATACTCAGATGTTGCATACTCTTCTTTAATACGAGTAAGATGCTTTACTGCTGCATCCATCTTTCCTAGATCGATTGCCGCTACACCTGCTTTAAATAAGAAACGCGGTGTTGTAAAGTCATTTGCGTTCATCCCTGCTGCTTTCTCATAATAATCAAGAGCCTCATCTGCTTGACCTAGTTGCATGAATGCGTCACCTATTGCTCCTTTTGCAAGTGGCGCTAGCATTTTATCATCACTAGAAAAATCTTGCAAGTGAGTAATTGCGTTTTGATAATCTTTAATCTCAAGGTAAGACATTCCAGCATAATAGTGAGCAAGGTTACCAGAAGGAGTACCTCCATAGTTATCTGCCACGTCTAGAAGACCATATTTACCGTTCTTTCCATTAAGTGCCACCATGTAAAGTGAATCTTTAACAGAAGTATTTGTTGCTTCTAGTGCTGTTGTAAAGCTTTCTTGAGCAACTACAAGCTCATTTGCTGCTTCTGCTCTTGCAGGTTCTGCAACAAATTTACTGTATGCTAGATACAATAAAGCAATCACAAGGATAGCTATGATAACTCCTATCACAGGTTTTTGGTTTTTTTCAAACCACTCCTCTGCTTTATTCGCTCCTTCATCTAGTGATCCAAAGACCTCTGCCGTTGTGCTTTCGCTATCATCTATAAACTCTTCAACTTCTTCCTTTTCAGGCTTCGTTTTCGATTTATATCCTCTTTTATTATATGTTGCCATATTTCGTCGTTTATTAGTCGGGCAAAAATATAATATTTATTGAATTATGAAAGGGAAATTAATGCTTAATTTTGAAGACTAATAAAGCACTATTACTAGATGTACTAAGCTTTTGCAAAAGCGTTGCACACCTACACCACCCTATGATTCTGAAATCTCTCTCCCTTATCAACTACAAGAATTTTGAGTCCAAGGACTTTACCTTTGATGCAAAAATAAATTGTTTCGTCGGAAATAACGGCGTGGGGAAGACTAATATACTCGATGCGATTTACCATTTATCCTTTGGTAAAAGCTACTTTAATCCCGTTACTAGTCAGAATATAAATCACGATGCAGATTTCTTTGTAGTAAACGGTGTTTATGAAAAAGAAGGCCGTGATGAGAAAGTCGTGGTTAGCGCAAAAAAAGGTAGCAAGAAAGTAATAAAACGCAATGCTAAGATATACGAGCGTTTTGCAGATCACATAGGCTTTTTACCACTTGTTATTATCTCACCAGCAGATAGAGATCTTATTACCGAAGGAAGCGACACCCGCCGTAAATTTATAGATGGCGTAATCTCACAAAGTGATAAAAGTTACCTATCTAACCTACTAGGATATACCAAAATACTTGCCCAAAGAAATGCGCTGCTTAAATATTTTGCAGCAAATAGCACCTTTAATGCAGATACACTCGCCGTTTACAATGAGCAACTAGAGGGCTTTGGAACTCCTATTTTTGAAAAGCGCAAACAGTTTTTAGAACGCTTTGCTCCTATATTTAACGAGCGCTACAAAGCGATAAGTGGCGGTACAGAACACGTCACTCTCACTTACAGCAGTACCCTAAGCGAAATGCCACTCAAGCACTCACTTACTAATGCACTAGCAAAAGATCGCTCCTTACAATACACAAGCGTAGGTATTCATAAAGACGACTTGCAGTTTGAAATTAATGGTCATCCCGTAAAAAAGTTTGGAAGTCAAGGTCAGCAAAAATCATATCTCATCGCCTTAAAACTAGCACAGTTTGATTTTATAAAGCAAGAAAGTGGCACCACGCCGCTACTGCTACTCGATGATATTTTTGACAAGCTAGATGAAAGTCGAGTGCAACACATCATTGAACTAGTAAACACCAATGATTTTGGCCAACTATTCATAAGTGACACCCATCCGGAACGCACGGAAAGTGTGGTTAAAAATATTCATCAGAGTTATGAGCTTTTTCATCTGGAACGCGCTCAATAAGACATTCTTTTTATCGTATTTTGCATTTCAACTTTTAGTACACTTTCGTGAAAAATTTATATCTACTACTCATTCTAGCTCTCACTCTAGGCTGCACACAGTCTAATGAGGAAAAACTAAGCCACATAAGCGGTTATTGGGAAATTGCTTCTATAGAAAATCCTAACGGACAAGTAAAAGAGTTCAGCATGAGTCAGAATATTGACTTCTTTGAGGTAAATGCAGACGGAAAGGGTGTTCGTAAAAAAGTACAACCTAACGTAGTAGGAGAATTTACAACGTCTCAATCTAGCGAAAACATCAATGTAGTTTACAAGGATGATTTATTACTACTAGAATATGCTACCCCGATGGACACCTGGCAAGAAACCGTAAAGAAAGCAACTACAGATGAGCTTGTCTTAATCAATGAAGATGGACTCATATATACTTACAGAAAATACACACCCCTAGCACTCGATTAATGGCAAAAAGAAACACTGACCCTATTTCCATAAGTCAAGCCTTAGGAGAATTTGTTGAAAAGAATAAACTCAACAAAGGAATGGATAAAGTAGATGTTACAGGCGCATGGTTTGCACTCAATCCTGCTTTTGAGACCTACACCACTTCAATTCGCTTTGAAAGAGAAACACTATTTGTAAATCTAAGCTCTTCTGTCTTTAGAGAAGAACTCTCTTATGGAAAGGAAAAAATTCTCAAAATGATTAATGAAGAATTAGGCAGAGAGGTTGTGAAGAAGATTGTGTTGCGGTAATCATCCGTAATAGATAGGCATAAAAAAAGCGAGACTTTCAGTCTCGCTTTTTTTTTATATCATTATCCTCCTACATACGCTCTGGAACCTCAATCCCAAGCAAGCTGAAGGCACTTTCTATGACCTGCCCTACTTCTTTACTTAGGGCTACACGGAAACTTTGATCCTCTATATTATCTGTACCTAGAATCTGCACTTGCTGGAAGAATGAATTATATTCTTTCACTAAATCATAGGTATAGTTGGCTATGATTGCAGGACTCTTCTGTGCTGCAGCAAGCTGTATGGTTGCAGGATATTCTTGAATAATTTTAAGTAATTCCTTTTCTTTAGGATGTAATGTTCTCTCTTGAGCAACATCCACAGGTACACCCATCTCTTTTGCTTTACGCAAGATTGCTTGGATACGTACATAAGTATATTGAATAAATGGACCTGTATTCCCTTGAAAGTCTACAGACTCCTTAGGGTCAAATAAAATACGCTTCTTAGGATCTACTTTTAATATGTAGTATTTAAGAGCTCCAAGACCTATCGTTTTATAAAGTGCTTTCTTCTCTTCATCAGAGTAGCCTTCTAGCTTACCTAGCTCCTCAGAGATTTCACCTGCTGTTTGTGCAACTTCGTTAATTAGATCATCTGCATCTACTACAGTTCCTTCACGAGATTTCATTTTACCAGAAGGAAGATCTACCATTCCATAACTTAGGTGAAATAGGTTCTCTGCCCAGTCGTATCCTAGTTTTTTAAGAATCAAAAACAATACCTGGAAGTGATAATCCTGCTCGTTTCCTACTGTATAAATCATACCACCTACATCTGGATGGTCTTTTACACGTTGTATTGCAGTACCAATATCTTGCGTCATATATACTGCAGTACCATCTGCACGCAATACAATTTTTCTATCTAGGCCGTCTTCTGTAAGGTCACACCATACAGAACCATCTGGATCTTTTTCAAAAACGCCTTTTTTTAGACCTTCTTCTATATTGTCTTTTCCTAGTAGGTAGGTGTTACTCTCGTAGTAGTAGCTATCAAAATCTACTCCTATATTTTTATAAGTTACTTCAAAACCGTCATACACCCACTGGTTCATTTTTTTCCATAGTGCAACAGTCTCTGCATCTCCTGCTTCCCACTTGCGAAGCATTTCTTGTGCTTCAAGAATAAGCGGCGCTTCCTTCTTTGCTTCTTCTTCAGTTTTTCCAGCAGCAACTAAATCTGCTATTTGCTTTTTATATTCTTGGTCAAACTTCACATAATAATTCCCGACCAACTTATCTCCTTTAAGACCTGTAGATTCTGGCGTCTCGCCATTACCAAAACGCTCCCAAGCAAGCATGGATTTACAAATGTGAATCCCACGATCATTAATGATCTGCGTTTTATACACTTTTGATCCTGCAGCTTTAATAATTTCAGACACAGAGTATCCTAGTAATACATTACGCACATGACCTAAGTGAAGTGGCTTATTTGTGTTAGGTGATGAGTACTCCACCATTACTGCCTTTCCAGACTCTGGTGTTATTCCAAAGTTTTCGGCTGCTTGTATATCTGCAAATGAAGACATATAAAAGCTATCTGCAATTACAAGGTTCAAGAAACCTTTAACCACATTAAATGCAGTGATCTCTGCCACATGCTCCACAAGGTATTCCCCTATTTGTGTGCCTATTTGCACAGGGTTTCCTTTTACCACTCTAAGCATTGGGAAGACTACCACCGTAATATCTCCTTCAAATTCTTTCCGCGTTGCTTGAAATTCCACTTCAGGAAGCGTTGCGTTGAATAGTTGGCTTACTGCCGTTTTTACGTGAGTTTCAATGGTAGATTGTAAAGACATAGATTCTTAATGATTGGTACTAGTTGGGTTTGTTACGCTTTCGCGAAAGCGTAATAGAAACATTTATAAAACGTAAAAATCCCCTATTTACGGGTATTACGTGAAGCACAAAGATATGTGAAAATTGAAAGTTAGCGCACAGAATCCATAGCGAAACTCGTATCTTTAAAAGAAAAAATGCTATTAAATGTATCTTACAACAACCCAGATGTAAAACGTAAAATAGATGCCGAGGTGGGTGAAGCCTTTGGACTACGCGAGCGCATCAAACAAGGCGGCATAGGAATAGGCCACCTAGTGATCACAGAATCAAGTGTACAGATTCAAAATTTTCTTGCGCTAGATAAATATCGCAACAAGTGTAACATAGAGTTGCGACCACGAGGAATTATCGTAGGCTTTAGAGCATTGCTAGACAGTTATGCGCTCATAATCCCATACTGGAAATTAAACTTATATAAAGGACGCGCCGAGGAATATAGCATCTATCGTGACAGTTATTTCATTAAGATAGAGGCAAAAGCAAAGGATAAAAAAGTACATAACTTTATCAAACGTATTCTTCAAGAAAAAGCTGCACAAGCTCCTACTAACATAGACGACCTTTAAACCATATGAAAATCTTACTCACAGGAGCAAATGGCTATATCGGGATGCGCTTGCTCTCCATGTTACTAGAAGCAAAACATGAGGTTATTTGTGCGGTGCGCAATGAAGCTAGACTTTCTGTATCAAAAAAAATAAGAGAGCAAATCACCGTTGTAGAAATTGACTTTCTAGACGAACCAGATATTTCAAAAATACCTGTAGATATAGATGCGGCTTATTACTTGCTCCACTCTATGAGCTCAAGTACATCAGATTTTGACGAGAAAGAAGAACTTTCGGCAATCAACTTTAATAAGTACATCGCTCCTACAAATTGCAAGCAGGTCATTTATCTAGGTGGTATCGCAAATGATAAAACACTAAGTAAGCACTTAAAATCGAGACAAAATGTAGAGACCACATTGCGCAAAGGTAAAGCTGCGCTTACCGTATTGAGAGCAGGAATTATAGTAGGTTCTGGAAGCTCTTCTTTTGAAATCATAAGAGATTTATGTGAGAAGTTACCGGTGATGATTACCCCAAAATGGGTGCAAACCAAATGCCAACCCATAGCCATACGTAATGTAATGCAATACCTCACAGGCGTACTAGGGAATGAACAAACGTATAACGACCAGTTTGACATAGGCGGTCCAGATGTACTCACGTATCGCGACATGATGCAACGATATGCAAAAGTGCGCGGCTTGAAATTATACATACTGACCGTACCAGTCATGAGTCCAAAAATATCCTCTTACTGGTTGTATTTTATAACCTCTACATCTTATAAACTCGCGCTTAATCTCGTAGATAGCATGAAAATAGAAGTAGTCTCAAAAGATACTAGGCTGCAAGATTTACTACAGATAACGCCAATTTCTTATGAGGAGGCTATTAATTTGGCTTTCGCCAAAATTGAACAAAACCAAGTAGCCAGCTCGTGGAAAGATAGCCTCGTAAGTGGCCGACTCAAAACGAATCTTGAAGAGTATATACAAGTACCCACATATGGATGCCTCAAAGACAGACAAACTATACAGCTTAAAGACAGAGAACTTGCTCTTGAAAATATCTGGGCGATAGGTGGTGACAGAGGCTGGTATTATGCAGACTGGCTCTGGAAAATACGCGGGTATATAGACAAACTTGCAGGTGGAGTAGGCTTGCGACGCGGAAGAACACATAGCAATAAGATTTACACAGGTGACGTACTTGACTTCTGGAGAGTACTACTCGCAAGTAAAGAAGAACCACGACTACTACTCTTTGCCGAAATGAGAGTGCCTGGCGAAGCCTGGCTAGAGTTTACTATAGATGAAAACGACGTATTACATCAAACAGCAACCTTTAGACCTAAAGGATTATTTGGCAGGCTATATTGGTATAGCATGCTGCCTTTTCACTACTTTATTTTTGGAGGTATGATTAGAAATATAGCTACTAAAAGATTTAAGTAGCATATAAAAAAGGCGCACTAGAAAAAGTATAATTGAAAGATTATATGGTTCCTTTTTAAATCCTACTAAAAAAAATTACCTGTACTGCTTGCGCAGTTAAATTATAAAAATGAAAACTACAAACATTTTTAAAATTGCTACTTTCAAAACTTATATCCAGAACGCCTATATGATAAATATAACGTCTTATTTTTTAAAAACCAATGATTCATCAATGCTTTAGATGAACGACACAATGTTCATTCATAAAATTAGATAAACCATAGATTTTACAACTAGCCGCCTTCATAAAGCAGCTATGAGATATTACTATTTCTTAGGTAGAAAAACTTCTGCCATCATGCAACGGGCACTACCACCTCCACAAGTCTCAATAGTACCTAAGTCACTACTTAATATTTTACTGTGTCTTTCTATCTTCTTTACCTGATCTGAAGTAAGGCTTTGATGTGCATCTGCACTCATCACAAGATACTTCTTATCATCTGCCCCTAATACTTGAAGCATGTTCCCAGCAAAGTGATGCATTTGATCTTCTGTGATTGCTATAATCTCTTTGTTAGTTGCCTTTAAATGCTTCAACACATTTTTACGCTCCTTCTTATCGTCTATTGTATCAAGACAGATCACACAAAACTCTTCTGCAAGGCACATCATCACATTAGTATGATAAATAGGAAGACGCTCTCCGTTTACAGTTTGATTTGCGGTAAAAACAATAGGCGTATATTCAAAATCTTCACAGAATTCTATAAAAAGCTGCTCATCTGCTCTTGCAGATAGTGCGCAGTATGCGCGCTCATTCTGGCGATCCATTAAAATACTTCCAGTACCTTCTAAGAAAAAATCTTCCTCCTCTGCCTCTGTGTAGTCTATGACATTATTAATTTCAAAACCTTCTTTCTCAAGACGCACAAGCACCTCCTCTCTTCGCTCTCTTCTTCTGTTTTCGGCAAACATTGGGTACAATGCAACATCACCGTTTTCATGAAAAGACACCCAGTTATTAGGGAATACAGAATCTGGAGTATTACCCTCCTTATCATCATTTTCAACAATAACATTTACTCCTACAAATCTCAGTTTCGCTACAAAATCATCAAACTCCTGTTGCGCTTTTTTATTAATCTCTTCATTTTTGAGATTGAGCTCTTCCTGAAAATAATTATTTACTGCCGTTTCCTCGTTCATTCTAAACTGGATAGGGCGTATCATCAAGATCGTATTGGTAATTTGTCGTAATGCCATGAGTGTATATTCTTTAAATTATAGCTAGCGCATGAGTCGCTTAGAAATAGGAAATTCTATATCGATTGCGAAGTTAATTTGAAACTTGATGAAGTAGCGTGATTTGGCTTACTTTTTTTTCAAAAAGCCTAAGAAAGAAATAACAGTGAAAGTAGCTCTAAAGCTCAGTCACTAAATGATCCATAATCATCTCTGCGTGTACTCGGGTATTTTCAATAAAAAATCTACTAGTCTTGAGGCCTCCCGCAGCTACACCGGCAATAAAGACGTTTTTAAGAGGGGTCTCTAAGGTTTCTTCGTTATAAATAGGAGTTTTATAATCATCGCTTCCTATAGGTAAATTTAAATTCTCAAAAAGCTTGTAGTTAGGCTTATAACCTATCATTGCAAGCACAAAATCATTTTCTATAGTTACTAAGCCTTCTGGAGTCTTAATCGTTACTTCTCTCTCAGTGATATCAACGACCTCTGAGTTAAAGTGTGCGTTTATGGAACCTTCCTTAATTCGGTTATCAATATTGGGTTTGATCCAATATTTTGTTCGGCTATTTATTTCTGATCCACGCACCACCATAGTCACCTTGGCTCCTTTATAATAGGTTTCTAGTGCGACATCGCAAGCGGAGTTTGCAGCACCTATCACGACCACATGCTGATCTACATATGGGTGCGGACTATCATAAAAATATTTAACTTTAGGTAACTCTGCACCTGGCACATTGAGCTCTCTAGGTATGTCATAAAAACCAGTTGAAACAACGACTGCCTTGGTAAAAACATCACCCTTGCCCGTTACGATTTCATAACCACCGTCTTTTGGAGTCATTTTTTCTACAGCAGTATATAAGCTCACATTGAGCTTATACGTTTCTAAGACTCTACGGTAGTACTCTAGTGATTCTTTGCGAGTTGGCTTATCACGATCTGACACAAAAGGCACCGCTCCTATTTCTAGAAGTTCTGAGGTGCTAAAAAAAGTCATGTTTTCAGGAAAATTATATAAAGAATTTACCAGCACTCCTTTTTCAACTATGATATAATTGAGTCCTTTTTTTTGAGCAGCGATTCCACAAGCAAGACCTATGGGACCAGCTCCTATGATGACGAGATCGTATGATGATTTATCTAACATTATCTATTTCTCCAGAAAAATGGGGTTAATAAAATAAGTACTGTAAATAACTCTAAACGCCCTATGAGCATTAAAAATGCCATCCACCATTTCCCTCCTAATGGTAGCCATCCATAATTATCTACTGGACCTAGACCTCCAAAGGCAGGACCTACGTTTCCTAGCGCAGAGGCTGCGCCTCCTAATGCAGTTCTAAAATCTAGTCCCATTGACGCTAGCACGCTTGCCCCTATTATCCACGATAGCATGTAGAGTATGAAAAAGGCGAGTATATTAAAAATGATAGACCTATCTACAGATTTTGTATTGTAACGTACAGGTAATATTGCGTTCGGGTGTAATGTTCTTTTAAACTCTACGAGCGCATTTCGTATGGTAAGTAAGTGCCTCACCACCTTAATACCTCCAGAAGTAGACCCTGCAGAACCTCCCAGAAACATTAACCCAAAAAAGATTACAGTAAGAAATGGCGTCCACATCGTATAATCCGCAGTGATAAACCCTGTAGTTGTGATTACTGCTAGCACTTGAAATAATGCGTGACGAACAGATGCCTCTGCTTTACCCCATACCATAGGATGTTCTATACTAGACACTCCTAAATCAACATTAAAGTAAATTACTAAGGAAGCGATAATCCCAAATCCAAATACAAATGCCATGTACAGACGAAACTCCTCGTCTCTCAATATCTTCTGAATCTTTCCTTTGAAAGCAAAGTAGCTAAGTACAAAGTTTGTACCCGCAAGAAGCATAAAAAAGATAATAATATACTGGATAAGTGGCTTGTCATTCCAGTATGCGACACTTGCATTTTTAGTAGAAAAACCACCAGTAGACAGCGTACTTAACGCGTGATTAATTGCGTCAAAAAACGACATACCTGCTAGTTTAAGCAAGATGGTTTCTATTACAGTAAAGCTCACATAAATCAGCCACAAACGCTTTGCTGTATCTGTTATTCTTGGGTGTAGCTTATCTGCACTAGGACCTGGAGCTTCGGCAGCAAATAATTGCATACCTCCTATTCCTAGCAACGGTAGTATTGCAATCGCAAGTACTATAATACCCATTCCTCCTATCCAGTGCGTCATAGAACGCCAGAATAAGATACCTTTAGGTAGCGTTTCTATCTCGCTTAAAATTGTAGCTCCAGTAGTTGTATAACCACTTATGGTTTCAAAAAAAGCATTTGTAATACTTGGTATAGATCCAGAAAATAGGTAAGGTAGCATACCACTAAGTGACATGAATAACCAGCCAAAAGTCACAATAATATACCCCTCACGTTTCTTTAATTCTTTCTCGTGACCACGAGTAATATACATAAGTAAAGAACCCACAAGGGCAGTAATTAATGCTGCAGCAGAAACCTCTATCACAACACCATCATTTGTAATTACACTCACGAGTGCTGCGATAAGCATAAAGCCACCATTAAAAAGCAGCAGCACACCCATTAAATGAAATATAATCTTATAATTAAGTTTAGGCATGGGGCTAGATAAACATTTCTTCTACTTTCTTAATCGATCGCGGTAAACAGCATACCACCACACGATCTCCTACTTCTATTCTAAAATCTCCTAGAGCAATAAGACCTTGGTCATTGCGCACGACTCCTGCTATGGTAGCAGATCGAGGAAAATCTATATCTTTTATACGCTTCCCCTGCACCTCAGAAGAGTTTTTTACAATAAACTCAAGTAGCTCAGCATTCATATTGTTGAGCTTAGTCATTGCTACTACTTCCCCTTTACGGATATATCTAAAAATGTTATTTGCCGCAAGTAATTTTTTATTAATCAAGGTGTCAATTCCTATGCTCTGTGAGAGCTGGAAGTAATCCATATTTTCTACTAGTGCAATGGTTTTCTGAACACCTTTAGACTTAGCAACTAGACACGACATAATATTAGTTTCACTATCTCCTGTAACAGAGATAAAGGCATCCATATCATGTATGTTTTCTTCATCTAGTAACTCTACGTTACGTCCATCACCATTTATAATTAATGCCTTAGGAAGTAAATCTGCGAGATCTATCGCCTTTTCACGATTCTTCTCAACGAGCTTAACGTTAAATCTGTTACTGCAGAGATCTTTTGCAGTTTTTGACCCGATGTTACTACCACCTAAGATCATTACGTTCTTTATATTCTGCCTTACTTTACCTGTAAGTTTATAAATCTCCTCAACTCCTCCTTTTACTGTTACAAAGTAAATATGATCCCCTTCCTTGAAAATCGTATCTCCGCGAGGTATAAGTGTATACTGTGTCCCTTCTCGCTGTATTGCGATAGGCATGAAATGTAATTTTGGAAAAATTTTAGCAGCTTCTTTAACACTTTTACCTACAAAAGATGCTGTACGTGATAAGGTAGTACCTACCATAGTAAGTGCTCCATTATCAAACTCAAAACTATCAGAAAATCCGCTTTGATTGAGTAGCAACTCAATTTCACTAGCTGCTAAACTTTCTGGTGATATCAATTCATCAATACCAAATTTTTGAAAACCGGCTAATTCCTTGTTATCTATGAATTCTGTGTTAGAAATACGTGCTATAGTACGTTTTGCGCCTAGTTGTTTTGCAAGTACACAAACTGTAATATTAGTCGTTTCACTAGCGGTCACGGCAATAAGAAGATCTACACCATCTACACGAGAATCTTGCAATATCGATATGGAGGTCGCATCGCCCTTTATTGTCCTAATATCCAGATGAGTATCTGCATAAGAAAGACTTTCTTTATCGGTATCAATTAACGTAATATCTTGAGATTCATAAGAGAGTAATTTGGCTAAGTGAAAGCCTACTTCTCCTGCTCCTGCAATGATTATTTTCATAAATGGGTGTGCTCAAAAATGCCTACAAAGATAATACTTTGATAGCCGATTAAAAAAATGCAGCCGTTAATCTCTTGATGGACTTTTATTTATTAGTTCGCTTTCGCGAAAATTTGAATGCATTTCCTAAGAAGCCAATCATTATCCCTTTAAAAGGTCATAATTATAGTTCAATGTGTACAATCAAAATGACCTTAAGTGAGGTTAATCACATTTTGGCGAAAGCCTTATCTTTGTAAAAAAAAGGCAATGTCTAAGAAAGTAACACCCTATAAGTCTTCTGAGCAATCAAAAAAAGATCAAGTCGAGCAGATGTTTGATAATATCTCTGGAGAATATGATGGACTTAATCGTGTCATCTCTTTTGGTATCGATGTAAAGTGGCGCAAAAAAGTGGTGCAACTAGTTACAGATACAAACCCAACGTCCATTCTTGATATTGCGACAGGTACTGGAGATCTCATCATTAATATGGCTAGCACAAATGCTAGTAGATTAGTGGGTCTTGATATTTCTGAAGGAATGCTCTCTGTAGGGAGAAAAAAAATAGCTGCAAAAAAACTAGATAGCCGCATCGAGATGATGCAGGCAGACAGTGAGAACATGCCCTTTGAAGACAGCAGCTTTGACGCCATCACAGTAGCCTTTGGGGTGCGCAACTTTGAAACGCTAGAAAAAGGACTTGCCGAAATTTTACGCGTACTTAAACCAGGTGGCATCTTTGTAATCTTAGAAACATCTGTACCTACAAAAACACCATTTAAACAAGGATATAATTTTCACTCTAAAGTGATTTTACCTACCGTGGGCAAACTCTTTTCTAAAGATAAAAATGCTTACGGCTACCTAAGTGAAAGCGCAAATGCATTTCCTTTTGGCGAGAAGTTAAACAATATTTTACGCAAAACTGGGTTTAAAGACGTGCAACATAAACCCCAAACTTTTGGAGTTGCAACAATTTATACTGCTACAAAATAATTTTATGCGTACATACATTGCTGTAATAGCACTTGTTTTAAGTTTCTCAACGGTTCATGGTCAATGGCTCTCTAGGGCTCGAGTACAAAATGATCAAAATTTTGATAAAAAGCCAATCTCTTGGGGTTATTACTTTGGCGTAAATTCCATGGATTACAATTTTGACTACCAGACAGATCAAGAAGATATTCAAGTAGAACGTTCTGTGGGGTTTAATGTAGGTATCGTAGGAGACCTTAGGCTTTCTGAGTTTATAAGCTTACGTACAGAACCTGGACTCGTCTACACACAGCGCAATTTACTGTATGCTCCAGATCCTCGTTTTGATAGCGAAAATGATTTACTAAGAGAAGTACCATCTACCTATATATACCTCCCGCTTGCGCTTAAATTCAATACTAGAAGACTTAATAATGTGCGTCCTTACGTTCAGTTTGGGGTCGCTGCGGTTACAAACCTCTCTAGTAACGAGAAAAATCCAGATGACAACTTTGCCGGACAGTTCCGTACTACTTCTAGCCCTTTCTTTTATGAGATGGCTATAGGCATAGAGCTTTACCTCTACTACTTTAAGTTTACCCCAAGTATAAAAGGAGTATTTGCAACCTCTGACGAGCTTGTGAGAGATAACAGACCTAACAGCCCATGGACAGGTAATATCAATAAAATGCAAACACGAGGAGTATTTTTAAACTTTACTTTCCAATAGCATTTACCCTCTTTTAAATTCGCTCAAGCAGATGGCAGTTGCCGTAGCTACATTAAGACTTTCTGTAGCCTGTACTTCGCCAAATCTTGGGATAGCAATACGATCTGACACTAAAGATTCTATTTCTCGAGATATACCGTTTGCTTCATTACCCATGATGATAATCCCTTCTGCTGGTAAACTTGTGGTGTAAACATTTGTGCCGTCCATAAAAGTACCAAAGACTTTTCTGCTGTCATTTTCAAGATATTCCTCTAGGCTAGTATAAACAACATCAACTCTCGTTAGTGAGCCCATGGTTGCTTGCACCACTTTTGGGTTGTAACAATCTACGGTTCCAATAGAACATACTAGTTGTTTAATTCCAAACCAATCACACAAACGTATAATGGTACCTAGATTACCTGGATCACGCACATCATCTAGTAGCAATGTAAGTCCAGATCTATCTAGCTGTGCAGCTTCTGGCATCCTAAAAGTTGCCACTGCTTTTTGTGCAGTTTTTAAGAACGTGATTTTCTTCAACTCTGCAGCACTCACTTCTTCTACTATCGCTTGATTTTTGTTTTGTAATGCTTTCGCGAAAGCGGAAACATCTTCTGCATACAATTCTACAAGTTCTAAGTCCGAATGGAGCAGCTCATGTACCACTTTAATTCCCTCAGCCACAAAGACGCGCTCACGCTGTCTGTACTTTTTTTGACCTAAACTCGTTATTCGTTTGATTGTATTTTTGCTTACCACGATTAAGATGTACTTTTGAGATGATGAAAACGCCATTTTGAAAACGACTTTTACAAAAATATCACTAATTCTGCTAGTGGCGGTGTTTCTATTAAGTTGTGACGCAACAAAGCGCGTACCAGACGATGGACATTTGCTCACAGAAAACACTATTTATGATGGTGATAAGAAAGTAAGTGAGAGCCGGCTTTATAATTTTCTTTATCAAAAACCCAATACCACTTTACCTGGCTTAGGGATTCCGCTGCGACTTTATATCTATAATCTTGCTAGACCTAACATAGATTCTATACTCGATGCACAAAGAGCAGCGAGCGAAAATAAATTCACCTTCTGGGAACGCGTACTTTCTCGCAAGCAAGTAGAAGCTGCCCGCAACTTTAAAAAGAGTATCAACACAGGGATTAAAAAAACTGGTGAAGCTCCGGCTATTGTTACAGATGCAATCACTCAAAAATCTGCACAACGTCTTAATTCTTACTACGTAAACAATGGCTATTTTAATGCTACTGTAGACTATGAAATCAAAAAAGACAGCAACCAGCGCGCTAGCGTAGACTATAAGGTTAATAAACGTAAAGCCTATTTTCTAGATAGTATTACACCTATAATAGCTTCACCAGTTGCAGATTCCATCTATAATGTTCACAAAAGTGCTTCCTTACTTAAAGCTGGAGATCGTTATGCGACTGGAAACATAAATGCCGAAACGCAGCGTCTCACAGAACTCTTTAGAAACAATGGTCTGTACCATTTTGAATCAGAATATATACGCCTGGTTGGGGATACTGTAAATACAAATCATAAAGCCAACTTAGAGTACATTATAGACAATCCTAAGGAAAATATAAACGATTCTATTTTTGATGTACCGTTCAAGGTTCACAATGTTTCTGAAGTAAATATTATTACCGACTATAGCTATGCCAATCGAGATAAGCCTTTTAATGACTCCTTAGTAAAAGACGGTTTTAAGATATATGCTTATGACAAAATCAACTATAGACCTAAGGCACTCACAGACATCATCCCTCTTAAACCAGGAGATATTTATAAGGATAGAGATCGCATACAGAGTTTAAGCAGGCTAAGTAGGCTTGGCACTTTTAAATATCCAAGTATTCAATACATGGAAGACCCTGCAGATAGTACAAGGTCTGATCTTATAGCGAGCATAAGACTCTCCCCTCTTGAAAAATATAAATTAAGAGCAGACTTTGACGTGTCTACATCAAACATTCAAGATTTTGGGATAGCTGGATTTGGCTCATTATTGATACGTAATATCTTTAGAGGAGCAGAAACGCTAGAAATATCTGCTCGTGGAAGTATTGGAGCATCAGACGATGCTGCAAATCCTGATGATAGCTTCTTTAATATTTCAGAAATAGGTGCAGATGTACGACTCACATTCCCTCGTATATTTTTCCCTGTGAGCACAAGCGCTCTCATTCCAGCCGAATGGCAGCCTAACACGCGTTTTAACCTTGGTATTGGAGTACAACAAAATATAGGTCTTGACAAGCAGACAGTAACCGCAGGACTCACTTACAACTGGAGCCCATCGTGGAAACGCACCTTTAGTGTAGACCTCATCAATGCTCAATATGTGCGTAATCTTAACCCAGACAACTATTTTAATATTTATAGAAATAGTTATGAAGATCTCAATACTATTGCACAAAGTAATGAAGCAAACATTAATCCTGGGTATTTTATAACAGACGAAAACGGTAATAGAAATCTCTCCATCCCTGTAGGTGCAGAGCAATTTATAAATGATGTAAACCGAAGTCAAGTAGACAATCTCGTTCAAGATGATATTGATGACATACGAGCTATAGGTGAGCGTCAAGAGCGACTCACAGAGGACAACCTTATATTATCATTAAACATTTCCCACATTTATGACAATAGGGAAAATCTATTTGATGAAACCTTTAGCCGACTAAGAACTCGTGTCGAACTTGCTGGTAATGCGCTAGCACTTGCTGGAGGAATTGCAAATACTGAGAAAAACGAGGATGGAAATAAAAGCCTTTTTGGTGTAGTATTTTCTCAATACGTAAAAACAGAAATAGAATACTCACGTCACTGGGATTTAGGAGGTAATAACATCATCGCAGCAAGAGCTTTTGGCGGTATTGCAATTCCTTACGGAAACTCCACGAGCATCCCTTTTATACGTAGTTTTTTTGGTGGAGGTTCTAACGACAACAGAGCTTGGAGAGCTTATGATTTAGGTCCAGGAAGTAGCGGTAGTCCTAATGAGTTTAACGAAGCAAATATGAAACTTGCTTTCAACCTTGAGTATCGTTTTGACTTAATAGGCCCTATAGAAGGTGCACTCTTTACGGACGCTGGAAATATCTGGAATGTGTTTGATAATGTAGAAGACCCTAGATCACGTTTTAACAATATCGCTAGTTTAAAAGATCTTGCGGTAGGCTCTGGTTTTGGACTAAGGTGGGATTTTGACTTTTTTGCCCTTCGCTTTGATGTAGGTTTTAAATCTTACAACCCAGCACTCCCAGAAGGTGATCGCTGGTTTAAGGAATACAACTTCTCAAATGCAGTTTATAACGTGGGGATAAATTATCCTTTCTAGTAGTCCGTTTAGATAGTTATTCTCTACTTAGAACTTATTTAGAGATTCTATTGTTTTTTTTCGCTTTCGCGAAAGCGTAACCCAGCTAAAACGTTGTCGTAGTAACCTCCATATCTGGGCTACTTTCCGAGTAATATTTGTTATTTTTACTTCACTAATTTTAAACAACAACAATGTCGCATTCTATAAAACCAGGTGTAGCCACGGGCCACGAAGTACAAGCAATTTTTAACTATGCAAAAGAGAAAGGTTTTGCCCTTCCTGCGGTTAATGTAATTGGGTCTAACAGTATCAACACGGTTCTAGAGACTGCAGCAGCGCTTAATGCTCCTGTAATTATCCAGTTTTCAAATGGTGGAGCACAGTTTAATGCTGGAAAAGGATTAAACAATGACAACCAAAAAGCAGCCGTACTAGGAGCTGTAGCTGGAGCAAAGCACGTACACGAACTTGCAAAAGCATATGGAGCAACCGTAATTTTACACACAGATCACTGTGCAAAAAAATTACTTCCTTGGATGGACGGGATGCTTGATGCAAATGAGGCTTACTATAAAGAACATGGTCATTCACTCTTTAGCTCTCACATGATTGATTTAAGTGAAGAACCACTTGAAGAGAATATTGAGATCTGCAAAGGATATCTTGAGCGCATGGCTAAGATGGAAATGACACTTGAGATAGAATTAGGTATCACTGGTGGTGAAGAAGATGGTGTAGATAACAGTGATGTAGATGATTCAAAATTATACACACAACCAGAAGAAGTTGCTTATGCTTATGAGGAACTAAGTAAAGTAAGTGATCAATTTACGATTGCTGCAGCTTTTGGAAATGTACACGGAGTTTATAAGCCAGGAAACGTAAAGCTTACTCCGAAGATTCTTAAAAATTCTCAAGAGCATATCTCTGAGAAGTATGGTAAGGAGCACAACCACATTGATTTTGTATTTCACGGAGGAAGTGGATCTACAGTAGAGGAAATACGTGAGGGAATCTCTTACGGAGTTATCAAAATGAACATTGACACAGATTTACAATGGTCTACGGCAGAAGGTATCCGTGATTATTTTGGAGAAAATGCTGAGTATCTTAAAACACAGATAGGTAACCCTACTGGTGATGACTCTCCAAACAAGAAGTTCTATGATCCTCGCGTATGGTTACGTAAGGCAGAGCAAACTATGGGAGCTCGTCTTAAAAAGGCTTTTGAAGATTTAAATAATATCGATACACTATAGTATCAACACATTATAAAATTTGTAAAAACGGATTACATCAAAATTGATTTGATGTAATCCGTTTTCCGTATTTTTACGACTTGCATTAGTAATTAATAAGTCCTAACAATGCTAGGATTTACTTTCTAATAGTAGAAAGGGATTATTTATAGTTATAACATTTTCGCGCAAGCGGAATAAATACCATTAACCAAATTCAAACACAATATGGCTTGGTTCAAACGTAAAGAAAAAGGAATACACACTGCAACAGAGGACAAAAAAGATACTCCTAAGGGGCTGTGGTACAAATCACCTACTGGAAAAATAGTAGATACAGAAGAGCTAGAAAAGAACTTCTACATCTCACCTGAGGATGGATACCACGTACGAATAGGGAGTAATGAATATTTTGAAATCCTCTTTGATGATAATAAATTTAAAGAGCTAGACTCAAAACTTACTTCTAAGGATCCTCTTAAGTTTGAGGATAAGAAGAAGTATGTAGACCGTCTCGCTGCTGCTCAAGAAAAAACAGGACTTAAAGATGCCATTAGAACTGCCGTAGGTAAGTCTAAGGGTGCAGATATTGTAATAGCTTGTATGGACTTCAGCTTTATAGGTGGGTCTATGGGAAGTGTTGTAGGTGAAAAAATTGCACGTGCTGCAGATTATTCTCTTAAAAACAATATTCCATTTATGATTATCTCTAAGTCTGGAGGTGCTCGTATGATGGAAGCAGCATTATCTCTTATGCAACTGGCAAAAACAAGTGCTAAGCTTGCTCAACTTGCAGATGCAGGGATACCTTATGTATCGCTTTGTACTGACCCTACTACCGGAGGTACTACAGCATCATTTGCAATGCTAGGAGATATTAACATCTCTGAGCCTGGAGCACTTATAGGTTTTGCAGGACCACGTATTGTACGTGATACTACTGGAAAGGAATTACCAGATGGTTTCCAAACTGCAGAGTTCTTACAAGAACACGGTTTCTTAGACTTTATCACTCCGCGTCAAGAATTAAAAAACAAAGTAAATCTCTACTTAGATTTAGTTATGAATCGAGCAGTGAGAGCTTAAATCTTTTACAATACCAAAAAAGGCTAAACGTAATGTTTAGCCTTTTTTTTATGTGTACTATTATTGAATTACTTCTTCCTATCTATCACATAGTTTACCATAAGCTCGAGAGAGTCTCGGTACACAGACTTAGGATATGTCATTAGGATTTCTAACGCTTCTTGTTGCAATGCCTTCATCTTGGTAACGGCATACTCTAGGCCGCCGTTATCTCTTACAAAAGCAATTACTTCATTTACACGCTTCTTATCTGTATTCTTATTCTTGATGCTATTAATGAGCCAATTTTTATCTTTTTTTGAAACCGTATTCAGTACATAAATGAGCGGCAACGTCATCTTTTGTTCTTTGATATCAATACCTGTAGGTTTCCCTATTTTGGCAGTACCATAATCAAACAAGTCATCTTTAATTTGAAAAGCCATACCTATAAGCTCTCCAAACTTATGCATGCGTTTTACTTCTTTATCCTTAGCATGAACAGCACAAGCCCCCATAGCACAACATGCAGCAATTAATGTTGCTGTTTTCTGACGGATAATCTCGTAATATAAATCTTCTGTTATATCGAGCTTGCGGGCTTTCTCAATTTGGAGTAATTCGCCTTCTGAGATTTCTCTTACTGCTACAGATATAATTTGCAATAAATCTGTATCGCCATTATCTATAGAAAGCAACAGTCCCTTTGAGAATAAAAAGTCTCCAACAAGTACTGCAATCTTATTTTTCCACAATGCATTAAGCGAGAAAAAACCTCTACGAATGTTACTATCATCTACTACATCATCATGTACGAGACTAGCAGTATGGATTAATTCTATAACCGAAGCCCCACGATAGGTGCGGTCGTTTACCTCACCGTTGTTCATCATCTTTGCGGTGAGAAAGACAAACATAGGTCGCATTTGCTTACCCTTACGGTTTACTATGTAATGTGTGATACGATTGAGAAGCGCCACCTTAGAGCGCATAGAAAGTGAAAACTTTTCTTCAAAAAGCTCCATTTCATATGCGATGGGTTCTTTAATCTGTGCTACTATTTTCATTATAGTAAAGATAAGTAACGACTACTTTGCATCCTATTGCTTATTAGCTAGTTGTCCGCAGGCTGCATCAATATCCTTTCCTCTTGATCTACGCACGGTCACTGTCACACCATTTGCTTCTAGAACCGACACATAGCGGTCTATTGCTTCAGGATTTGCTTGCTGGAACTGACCATCGTCAATAGGGTTATACTCAATGATATTTACTTTGCTAGGTACCGCTTTACAAAAGTCTAATAGTGCCATAATATCAATGTGGCGATCATTAATACCATCCCACACTACATATTCGTATGTAATGCGTTTTCCTGTTTTTTCATACCAGTAAATAAGTGCCTCTTTAAGATCTGCAAGTGGCATTTGCTCATTAAAAGGCATAATCTCTGTACGCACATTATCAAGTGCAGAGTGTAATGAAACGGCAAGATTAAACTTCACGTCATCATCTGCCATTTTTTTAATAATCTTAGGAACTCCAGAGGTAGATACGGTAATACGCTTAGGCGACATCCCTAATCCTTCTGGATCTGTGATTTTGTCTATTGCTTTAATGACATTATTATAATTCATTAAAGGCTCTCCCATTCCCATAAAGACAATATTAGAGAGCGGCTTATCGTGATATAGCCTACTTTGCCTATCTATCACTACAACTTGATCTACAATCTCATCTGGATTGAGATTACGCATACGCTTTAAACGTGCGGTAGCACAGAACTTACAGTTAAGACTGCAGCCTACTTGTGATGAAACACAAGCAGTCGTTCTATTTTTTGTAGGAATCAATACAGACTCGACCATAAGACCGTCATGTAGCTCAACACCATTTTTTATGGTACCATCACTACTGCGCTGCATTTGATCTACGCGTATGTGATTAATCACGAAGTTCTCATCTAGAAGTATACGAGTATCCTTAGACAGGTTTGTCATATCTATAAAATCGTGTGCGCCTTTTTGCCACAGCCATTCATATACCTGATTTCCGCGGAAGGGTTTATCTCCTTGAGATACAAAAAAATCTCTGAGTTCTTCCTTACTTAATTTACGTATGTCTCTCTTATCTGTTTTCACAATGCAAAGGTACGTAGTTGTTTGTTGGTTTTCACATTGAATACAAGCTTGCTATTAAAAGCTTTTCAATACTATCAAAACAATTATTTATACGTATTCCATAAAAATAAAAACGCCAGACTTCTTAGGGAGAAACTAGCGTTATAAACTCATAAAATAATTACACTTTTAATCCAAGCGATCTTGAAAAACTTTTAAGCTCACCCCAGATTCAAAAGAATAATTTAAGGCAGATAGCGAGCGCTCTAATGCACCTAGAACACAAAGCAAATCATTTGCCGACACAGATCCCATGTGCCCAACCCTAAAGTAATTGGCTTTGATTTCTGAAAGCAAGCCTCCAGCCACAATCACATCATCTTGCGTCATATTTGCCCTTAAAACAGCTCCGTCTATACCTTTTGGATAGTACACTGCAGTAAGCGTACTCGCAGCAATCTCCTCTGTTTTTGGTAATAAATCTAAATTCAAAGAGCGGATTGCAGCCCTAAAAGCACTAGCAAGGCGTTCATGCCTATGTACTCTTGCGACCATTCCTTCACTACAAATTAGTTGCAGACTTTTTTCAAGTGCTAGAATTAAGTTAACAGGTGGGGTGCCAAAATAAGATGGACGTCTTTCCTCATATGCTGTCATGATGGGTAACCAGTTATTCCATGATGCATAATAATTTTGAACAGGTGTTTTTCGGATTTTCCACACTTCTATTGCTTTTTGCGATGCTACTAGTAATGCTAATCCTGGCGGGACACCTATTGCCTTTTGAGATCCTGTAAGGACCACATCTACACCCCAGGCATCTTGCAAGATTTCTTGACCAGCTACAGAGCATACTCCATCAAGTATAGTAAGCACATTATATTTCTTTGCAAGTTTACACAGAGGCTCTGGTTCAACCATTACACCTGTAGATGTATCTACATGCGTGAAGGTAACTACCTTATATTCTTTTGCTTTAAAAGCCGCTTCTATCTCTCTCAAAGGCACAACCTGGCCTATAGGCGCGCTTAATATAGTAGTATCTGCGCCATAAGTTTCTAGTATATCCTTAAAGCGTTCTCCAAAATAACCAGAGGAAACTACTAGCGCAGCATCTCCTTTTTCTAGTAGATTTGCGGCTGCCATATCCATCGCAAGTGTACCGCTTCCTGCCACTACAAATGGCTGTCCATTTGGAGCATTCCACACTTCACGCATCATATCTAGACTATTCCCAAAAACCTCTATAAAATTTGGCGCAACATGACTCGCAGTAGGCGCTGCCATCGCTTGCAACACATCTGGCTCAAATTCTATAGGACCAGGGATCATCAGTAATTTTCTACTTTTCATATTTTTCCTAAGATTTTTAATGATATTTTTTTTCCTTCCTTTTCATATTTCCTTGTGAAATGTTTGTTTTAATAACGCTTTCGCGAAAGCGCAACTCAATAAACATCATCCACTATAAGTATATATCAGAAAAGCAATCTAATAAAATGTAAGGATAAAAAAACCCTAACTTAGACACTATTATCACCGAAATTATTATTGCTGAACAAAAAAGGCGGCGTACAGAACACCGCCTTCTAAATAATTAACAATGAGTTTGAGGCTACGCCGTCAAAACAGGATTATTATTTAATACCGTTTTCTTCTCTTGAAATTGATTACTAGTATTATTTGCTCCTCCAGCCTTTAGAGCTTTATCTCCCGCATAAAACGTTTTGTGATCATCTCCTAGATCAGAACCCGCCATTCTCTGGTGTTTTACACAAGAAACTCCATTGCGTATCTCTTGTCTTTGCACATCTTTCACATAAGCCAGCATACCTTGCTCTCCAAAATAACCTTCTGTAAGATTATTCATATGCAGTGCAGTAGTATGATAGGTAGGCAATGTAATGAGATGGTGGAATATTCCTGCTTCAAGTGCCCCGTCTCTTTGGAATGTTTTAATTTTTTCATCTGCTCTATGAGACAATTCCGTCTGATCATAAGCTGCATCCATTAAATTATTACGATCATACGCAGTCATATTTTCACCCTCCTCTACCATTTCATCATACGCTTGATTTCTAAAATTAAGTGTCCAGTTAAAAGAAGGAGAGTTATTATAAACTAGTTTTGCACTAGGCTCTACTGCCCTTACTCTATTTACCATATGAGCGATTTGCTTCACATTGGGCGTAGGGGTTTCTATCCATAATAGGTCTGCGCCGTTTTGCAAACTTGTAATACAATCAAGCACTACCCTATCTATGTTTGATCCGTTCTTAAACTTATAAAGACCATTAGGTAATCGCACTGGGCGCACCAGTTTTCCATCTCTTTTAAGAAGTACGTCATCTTCATTTGCGCTATTAATATCTACTTCTTCTGCCTCAACAAAAGCGAGGTATTGAGAAGCGAGATCTCCTGGCTCTTGGCTTACAGGTAACTTCTGAGTTAGACCTGCACCCTCAGAATCTGTTCTTGCTACAATAACACCTTCATCTACTCCGAGCTCTAGAAAGGCATAACGTAGTGCGTTAAGTTTTGCTATAAAATCCTCATGAGGAACTGTTACCTTACCATCCTGGTGACCACACTGCTTTGCATCAGATACTTGATTTTCTATCTGCAGTGCGCATGCTCCAGCTTCTATCATTTTCTTTGCTAGTAAATAAGTAGCCTCTTCATTTCCAAAACCTGCGTCTATATCTGCGATAATTGGAACTATATGCGTTTCATAATTATCAATTTGATCTTGCACATCCTCACCGGCATCAAGACGACGAAACAAATCATTAAGTTCTACGGCATCTGCCTGACGTAAGAAAGTATAAATTTCTTCAATTAATTTTGGCACAGCAGTCTTTTCATGCATAGATTGATCTGGCAAAGGACCTAGCTCTGAGCGTAAAGCGGCAACCATCCATCCAGAGAGGTATAAGTATTTTTTATTAGTAGTACCATGATGTTTCTTAACAGCAATCATTTTTTGCTGCGCTACAAACCCGTGCCAGCAACCTAGCGACTGAGTATAACTCATAGGATTTGCATCGTACTCTTCCATATCCTTGCGCATTATACTCGCAGTATATCTTGCAATGTCGAGGCCTGTTTTAAATCTATTTTGAACAGCCATACGAGCTGTATTTTCTGGACTTATGGCACTCCAAGAGTTTCCATGCTTTGCTTTAAGTGATCTAACAACTTCAAGAGCCGAATTGTAGTTTGACATAATACTAAGTTTTAAAAATTTATTTAATGTGTGCCTATAAAGGCGGTGATAGTTTTGTTATGATTATTTGAGAAATAGCCTATGGATATTTACCTAAAGAAATTTATAAGCTGGCGTGGTTAAGAACTCTTCAAAGTCTTCTGCTAAGACCAACTCTTTAAAGAGGTTAAATGCATTCTCAAACTGAGTTTCTTTTATTTTATGAGAACCCACTTCAGTAATGATTTTTTCAACTTCTTCATCAAAAAGTTCATTGAAGTACTCTTTTGTAAATACTTTTCCACCTTCCAGCACTGCTTTGTTTTTTATCCAGTGCCAGATTTGTGTTCTTGATATTTCGGCAGTAGCAGCGTCTTCCATTAAGTGATAAAGAGCTACCGCACCTTGACCACTTAACCAAGCATTGAGGTAGAGAATACCTACATTAATATTTTTACGCACACCAGCTTCTGTAACTGTTCCCTCGGGAATTGCGACTAGATCATCTGCTGTCACAACAACATCATCTCTTGTAATGTGCAGTTGATTTGCTGTAGATATATGATTATCAAACTCATCCATCGCGATTTGAACAAGAGCTGGGTGAGCAACCCATGTCCCATCATGACCATTTAGAACCTCACGCTCTTTATCTTTTCTTACTTTTTCTAAAGCCGCTTGATTTGCCGAAGGGTCATTTTTAATAGGCACTTGCGCAGCCATACCACCTATTGCGAGAATTCCGCGTTTGTGACATCTTTGAATTACCAACTTAGAATATGCGTCCATAAAAGGTGCCGTCATTCCTACTTGATCCCTGTTAGGAACTAAGAAATCTGAATCATTTCTAAACTTCTTGATATACGAGAATATATAATCCCAGCGACCGCAATTAAGACCTACGATATGATCTTTTAACTCATATATAATTTCATCCAACTGATGGCTTGCCGTGATTGTCTCGATTAGTACTGTACATTTAATCGTTCCCTCAGGAATATTTAAGTAATCTTGAGAAAATTTAAAAACCTCATTCCATAGTCTCGCTTCCTTATAATGCTCAAGCTTTGCTAGGTAGAAATAGGGTCCTGTATCATTTTCTAGTAACTGACGCACGTTTGTAAAGAAATACAATCCAAAATCTAACAAAGACCCAGACACTTCTACGCCATCTACAAGAACATGTTTTTCATTCAGATGCCACCCTCTTGGCCTTACCAATAATGTAGCAACAGCATCATTGAGTGTATATTTTTTATCCTTAGTAGGGTGATGATATGATATCGTTTTATTTACTGCATCTCGCAAGTTAATCTGACCTTCCATCACATTTCTCCATGTAGGCGCAGTGCTATCTTCTAGGTCTGCCATAAATGTTTTTGCACCAGAGTTAAGTGCGTTAATAACCATCTTACGATCTGTAGGTCCTGTGATCTCCACCCTTCTATCTTGCAAATCTTGAGGAATCTCTCCCGCAGTCCACTCACCCTCTCTTATTTCTTGTGTTTCTAAAGGAAAGACAGGCTTTTGCCCTTGATCAAATAGTAACTGTTGTTGCTCTCTAGAACGTAATAACTCTAAACGTGCGGGATTAAACTTATCATGAAGCGCCTTAATGAAGTCTAATGCCTCATCAGTGAGTATTTCTGAATAATAGCTTTTTACTTGGTTGCTAAAGCTTAGTGCATGTTGGTTTATTTCAGGAGCCATAATTATCTTTTTAAAATTCTATGGCACAATGTTAAAAAAAATACTTTAATTAAAAAAGCGAACGTTCGCTAAATTTATCTTTTCACTAAAAATAGCTATTCGCAAAAAGTGGTATATTTGTATATATGGAAGAAGAAGATATCAAACTCATATTTGGCTTAAAGCTACGCCAGATAAGGACTGACAAGAATTTATCACTTTTTGGACTATCAAAACTTACTGGGCTTTCAAAATCATATTTAAATGAAATTGAAAATGGAAAAAAATATCCTAAACCCGATAAGATAGTTACACTTTCTGAAAAATTAGACATTCCATATGACCAGATGGTCTCTTTAAAACTTGATAAAAATCTTGCTCCTATAGGAGAGATTTTAAAATCAAAGATTCTCAAAGAGATACCTCTTGAGCTTTTTGGGATTAAGGAAAGTGACTTAATAGATATTGTATCGAATGCTCCAGCCAAGGTCAATGCTTTTATAAGCACAATTATAGAGATAGCGCAACACTACAACTTTAGCAGAGAAAGCTTCTTTCTAGCCTCTGTGCGATCATTTCAAGAGGCAAACAATAACTACTTTGACAACGTAGAGCAAAAAGTGCTCGACTTTGTTAAGTCTTATCAAATAAATCAAGGACAGGGTATCTCATCAAATGAACTAGAGGAAATTCTCATAGAAGAGTACAACTACACCATAAAAAATGATGAACTAGACAAGCACGAGGATTTAGATAACCTCCGATCTGTTTTTATTCCAAAATCACGATCGCTACTAGTCGCGGGTGATATAGATGAGTCACAACGCACGTTTATCTACGCAAAAGAAATAGCCTATAATTATCTAAACATTACAGAAAGGCTATACACGTTCCCGTGGATACTCTTTGAAACTTTTGACCAAGTGCTCAATAATTTTTATGCCTCTTACTTTGCTGGAGCATTGATCATTCCAAGAAAAAATCTCACAACCAAAATCAAAGATATTTTTAAGGAGCGTACTTTTCAAAAAAATACTTTTGAGCACATTACAAATGAGTTCAATGCATCACCTGAGTCTTTCTATCAGCGACTTACAAATATCTTACCTAAAGAATTTAATATCAAGAATTTGTTTTTCTTGCGGTTTACGCACAAGCTTAACGACACTAAATTTCACCTCACAAAGGAGCTACACCTAGCACACCAGCATGCTCCACGAGCAAATGAGAGTGATGAACACTACTGCAGAAGATGGGTGTCACTACAAGTGCTTAAAGATCTATCTAAGAGTAGCGAGAATAGTAAGTTTGACTTGCAAATTTCTAATTATGAAAATGAAGGCGTACGATACTTGGTACTATCCACCGCTACAAAAGACCCCTTTAAAGAAAACAAGTTTAGAAGCATAAGCATAGGTCTCCTCATAAACAAACAACTCGAGCGCAAAATAAAATTCCTTAAGGATCCAAATATCCCTACTCGTAACGTAGGAGTTACTTGCGAGCGCTGTGCTATTATAGATTGCGAAGTGCGACAAGCTCCACCTAAGGTTTTAGACCGAACTTCAAAAAACAAAAAAATTGCAGCCATTGTGAAGCAACTTAATGATGAGCATTAAGAACACTAGCATACGCAAACGAGCTTAACTCCCTAGCCCCGATTGTAATGAAAATCCCGCAGCTGCCTGGCGAAGCCGGCCCGAGGAATTGCAATGAAAGCGGGAAACTAGATACCACAAATACCACAAGGTGATGCTCCTAAAACAAAAAACCCAAACATTGCTGTTTGGGTTTTTATAATTATATCTGCTGAAATTAGATAATCAACATTGCGTCTCCGTAAGAGTAGAATTTGTATTTCTCTTTTACTGCTTCATCATAAGCTCTCTTCATAAAATCATGACCTGCAAACGCAGAAACCATCATTAACAAAGTAGACTTAGGTGTATGAAAGTTTGTAATCATACAGTTTGCGATACTAAAATCGTATGGAGGGAAGATGAATTTGTTAGTCCATCCACCAAACTCATTAAGTGTATGGTTACTAGAAACAGCACTTTCCATCACTCTCATCGAGGTTGTACCTACGGCACAAATACGACGTTTTTCCTTTAGCGCTTTATTGATAATCTCTGTTGCTGGCTTATGTATATATGCCTCTTCACTATCCATTTTATGCTTAGATAGATCTTCTACCTCAACTGCGCTGAAAGTTCCTAGACCTACGTGCAGTGTAACCTCAGCAAAGTCTACTCCTTTTATCTCAAGACGCTTTAATAAGTGCTTTGAGAAGTGTAAACCTGCAGTAGGCGCGGCTACAGCTCCTTCTTCTGTTGCATAAATAGTCTGGTAGCGATCTTCATCTTCTGGCTCTACCTCTCTATTAATATATTTAGGTAATGGCGTCTCTCCTAGTGACGTTAGCTTTTTTCTAAATTCCTCGTAAGATCCATCATATAAGAAACGAAGTGTACGTCCTCTTGATGTTGTGTTATCAATTACTTCTGCTACTAGACTCTCATCGTCACCAAAGTAAAGCTTGTTACCTATACGTATTTTACGTGCTGGATCTACAAGAACATCCCATAGGCGTGTTTCTGAGTTAAGTTCTCTAAGTAAGAATACTTCGATGCGCGCTCCAGTCTTTTCTTTATTACCGTATAAACGTGCTGGAAAAACCTTAGTATTATTAAGCACCATCACATCTTCCGGCTCAAAATAATCAATAATGTCTTTAAACATTTTGTGCTCTATAGTCTGCTCTTTTCGGTTAAGTACCATAAGGCGTGACTCGTCACGATTTTCGGCTGGGCGATCTGCTAGTAATTCATCTGGCAAATCAAAGTTAAAATGTGATAACTTCATAAAGGGTTTTTATTTTAGTTTTTGTGCTCACAAAAGCAGTATGAACCGCTCATTTGCAAGATTGCAAAGATACAATCTTGAGATAGGCGTTGTCAAGTGTTTAGCCAATTATCTCTTGACCAAAGCCTAAAGTTTCTAAATCTTTCCAAAAATCTGGATATGACTTAGACACCACACCCGCATCATCTATCAACAATGGAACTGATAGCGCTAGTGGCGCAAATGCCATTGCCATACGATGATCATGATATGTCGCAATCGTAATATTCTCGTTAAGCGCTGCTTCTTGTGGCAGTAACGTAAGGTCTGTATCTGTTACCATAATCCCACCGCCTAGCTTTGTAATCTCTTCTCGTAGTGCTTCTAGCCTGTCTGTTTCTTTTATTTTGAGGGTATGCAATCCCGTAAGATGACATCCTACTCCTAGTCCTAAACAAGTAACTGCTATAGTCTGCGCAATGTCTGGCGCATTTGCAAGATCCAAAGTGATTGTTTCAGGAACTTCAAAATCTTTGGCTAGTGTCAAGGTAAGTGTATCTCCATTAAATTCAGAAATTACACCTAGCTGCCTGTAAATATCTTGTAATACCGCATCACCCTGCAAGCTATCTTCCTTATAACTGCTTATGGTTATAGAAGTGTCTAAAGTACGCTTTCGCGAAAGCGCAACAATACTATAAAAGTACGATGCACTACTCCAATCTGACTCTACTGTAATTTCCCTATGCTCGCTACTCTTTCTTCCTGGCTTAATAGTGATAGTCTGACCTTCAAAAGTGGCCGCAATATCTAGCTGATGTAATAATGCTAGCGTCATGTTTATATAAGGCACCGAAGTGATTTTACCATCAAGATGAATGGTAAGTCCATTCTCTAGCGCTGCTCCCATCATCATAAGTGCAGAGATATACTGGCTGCTCACATTTGCCTTGAGCGTAACCTCACTTTTTGTGAGTTTGCTTCCTTTAATATGAAGCGGCGGATACCCATCATTTTTTACATAAGAAACCTGAGCACCTAACTGCTGCAATGCTTCTACCAATATTGCCATAGGGCGTTGCTGCATGCGCTCGCTACCCGTAAGCAACGTCTCTCTACCTTCTTGTATAGAAAAATAAGCGGTAAGAAAACGCATTGCCGTACCCGCATGGTAAATATCCACTTCGCTATCTATAGAAGCTAGTGCCTTTTGCATCACCGCAGCATCATCACTATTTGAAATATTCTTTACTACAATTCCATCAAAGAGCGCTTGTAAAATAAGCAGTCTGTTAGTCTCACTTTTTGACCCTGTGATTTGTATCTCACCACTAGTGCTGGCTGCAGTATGTTGTACTTTTAAGAGCATAGGCTATTATTTCAATTTCTCATTATTGTGATGACGATCGTGATCACGTTTAGTCTTTATATCAAGCTTTTTATCAAACGCTTCTTGAAGATTAACTCCAGTCTGATTTGCCAGGCATAATACTACAAACATGACATCTGCAAGTTCCTCCCCTAGATCTTTGCCTTTATCACTTTCTTTCTCACTCTGCTCCCCATAGCGACGTGCGATAATGCGCGCCACCTCTCCTACCTCTTCAGCAAGCTGAGCCATATTAGTAAGTTCATTAAAATAGCGCACTCCGTGAGCTTTTATCCAATCGTCTACTGCTTGTTGTGAGTCTGAAATGTTCATTTATTATCTTTTATTTTTTGTGTCAATCACAATCGTAACAGGTCCATCATTAAGTAATTGAACCTTCATATCTGCACCAAATTCTCCTGTATAGGTGGGTTTGTTGCGCTTTCGCGAAAGCGTACTCACAAACTCCTCATACATGGGAATGGCTGTATCTGGCCGTGCTGCTTCTAAAAATGAAGGACGATTACCCTTCTTGGTACTTGCATATAATGTAAACTGACTAATCACCAAAATATCTCCATCTACGTCACCCACAGAAAGATTCATTGCGCCATCATTATCACTAAAAATTCGTAGGCCAATTATTTTATTTGTGAGCCACTCAATATCTTCTTTGGTATCATCATGAGTAACACCTAGCAATACAAGTAATCCGTGGTCAATCTCAGATTTTACAACTCCATTTATAGTGACAGAGGCTTCTGTTACTCGCTGAATTACTGCCTTCATTATTATTGCTCTTCTGGGTAGTGATCTTTCCTGTAATGTTGCTCGTCATCTCCTTCTAGCATCTGTGTATAACTTTTATAACGCGACCAGTGAAGCTCATCATTATCTAGCGCTTCTTTTACAGCACATTTAGGTTCTTCAAGATGTAAACAGTTATTGAATTTGCACTCACTTTTTAAAGCAAAGAACTCAGGAAAATAGTCTCCTATTTCTTCCCGTTCCATATCTACAATTCCAAAACCTTTAATTCCAGGAGTATCGATAATACGTGCATCAAAATGTAAATCAAACATCTCTGCAAAAGTAGTCGTGTGCTGTCCTTGACTATGCTGTACGCTAATTTGCTTTGTTTTCAGATCTAAGGTAGGTTCAATGGCATTTACCAGCGTAGATTTCCCTACTCCAGAATGACCTGTAAACATACACGTCTTCCCCATCATCATCTCCTTTACAGTATCGATATTCTTTCCTGTAATTGCCGAAATACCTACACACTCATACCCTATCTCACGATACATTGCCGCAAGATATTTTATCTCAATAATCTCCTCTTCATTATAAGTGTCAATCTTATTAAAAAGCAATACAGCTTTAATATGATAGGCCTCTGCAGTTACCAAGAAACGATCTATAAATGCCGTAAAAGTAGGCGGATTGTTAAGCGTCACTAGTAAGAACACTGTGTCTACGTTACTAGCAATGATGTGCGTTTGTTTAGAAAGGTTTACAGACTTACGTACAATGTAGTTATCTCTATCGTGAATTTTTGTAATTACTCCTGTCTCTACGTCACTTTTGGTGTCAAGATCAAAGTCTACAACATCACCTACCGAAACTGGGTTTGTACTCTTAATTCCTTGAATACGGAATTTTCCTTTTATTCTACATTCAAACCACTGGCCGTCATCCGCTTTTACGGTGTACCAACTTCCAGTAGATTTATATACAGTTCCTGTCATACGTTTGTGTCAGGTACAAAAATACCTTCTTTTTAGTTACTCACTAGAAATATTAGAAAAACTACTTGCCATAATTTTAAGAATTGTAGGAATTTACAGCAAGATTTTAATATTTTAGCTCTATAAATCAATCAAAAATTATATTAATGAAAAAATCAATTCTTTTTATTGCAGCCTTTATTCTGATGACGCCATTTCTTGCAGCCCAAACAAGTCTGTACGAAAACCCAGCGTTTGATGAAATTGCTAAGGAGCATAAAATTATCGCAATCGTACCCTTTAAAACCCAGGTAAAACTTAGACCTAGGCAGATGAAAGACATGACAGATGAGCAACTAAGCCGTCTTGAAAAAGCCGAAGGAGAAGGATTACAAACTGGTATGTTTTCTTGGTTTCTAAAGAGAAAGAAGAGAGGGAAACTTACAACACTAGAAATCCAACAACCTTCTAGAACAAATGCTTTACTAAAAAAGGAAGGTATTGACTATGACAATATCTATGAATATACATCTGACGAACTTGCAAAAATTCTAGAAGTAGATGCAATCATATCTGGAGATTATGAGACCAACAAACCTATGAGTGAAGGAGCAAGCGTTGCACTTTCTTTATTAATAGGCTTTGGTGGTTCTACAAATAGTGCTATTGTAAACATGAACGTAAATAATGGAGCAGATGGCCAACTTTTATGGAACTACAACAAAAAAGTACGTGGTGGATTAGGTAGCTCTCCTGAGGACCTAGTAAATGTCTTAATGAGAAAAGCATCTAGAAGACTTGCTTACACTAAGAAAGATTAATCAATTCACTTTCCAACAAACAAAAAAGGCTCAACATCATGTTGAGCCTTTTACTTTATAAATAGCTATCTAAAATCTTACGACCTCGCCACCTTCTTCTGGTGGTTTATAGACTCTTGGTGTACTGCTTTAAATACACGTAGTATAAATTCTTCACTAAGATTGTTTTGCTCTCCTTCTAGAATCATCTTACCTAGAATTTCATTCCAACGCTTAGTTTGTAAGATAGACACATTATTTTCTGCTTTAAGCTCACCGATACCGTCAGAGATTTTCATGCGCTTTCCTAAGCTTTCAATAAGCTGGTGATCTATCACGTCAATCTTAGTACGTAATGTGTTTAATTTATTATTGTACTCTACCTCTGTACCTTCTTCTTTACGGATTTTTAAATCCTTCATCATTTGTACGAGCGTAGCTGGTGTGATTTGCTGCGCAGCATCACTCCATGCATTATCTGGATCATAATGTGTCTCCACCATGATACCATCATAGTTAAGATCAAGACCTGTCTGGCATAGATCATGAATAATATCACGACGTCCAGCAATGTGTGACGGATCAAGGATTAAAGGAAGATCTGGAAATTTATTTTGAAGATCAATCGCTATCTGCCATTCTGGATTATTTCTGTAGCGTGTCTTTTCATACGTAGAGAAACCTCTGTGTATTACACCTAGATTTTTAATATCCTGAGTATAAAAACGCTCTACCGCTCCTAACCATAGGGCTAGATCTGGGTTTACTGGGTTTTTAATAAGCACCGTTTTATCTGTTCCTTTAAGAGCTTCTGCAATTTCTTGAACGATAAATGGAGATACTGTTGTACGAGCACCTATCCATAAGATATCAATATCTGCCTCAAGAGCTAGATCTACGTGGTTTGCGTTTGCAACCTCTGTTGTAGTAAGCATTCCTGTTTCTTCTTTGGCTTTTTGTAACCATTTAAGTCCAAGTGCTCCTACTCCTTCAAAGTTTCCTGGACGCGTTCTAGGCTTCCAGATCCCTGCACGTAGTACTGTAGCATCTGTGTCTTTAAGTTGGTGAGCGATTTTAAGCACCTGCGCTTCCGTCTCTGCACTACAAGGTCCTGCAATTACAAGAGGGTGATCAAGGCCAAAAGCGTCTAACCAATTTCTAAGTTCTTTCTTATTTTCCATAACATTTAATTTGTGCCGCTTCGGGCTTTTGATATTTACGCTTTCGCGAAAGCGCAAAACTATTTAATTCCGTTTAATATTTCCTTAATGTGGTTCGTGTTTTCCATCTCATCATGTACTCCTTGAAAATCGTCATTTTCCAAAAGCATTTTAAAATCGTTGAGATTTGCAATGTATTCAGTTAACGTCTCTAAGACATTCTCTTTATTCTGTTTAAAAATTGAGGTCCATGTAACTGGGTTACTTTTTGCCAAACGTACGGTAGATGCAAATCCGCTACCCGCCATGTCAAAAATATCACGCTCATTTTTCTCTTTTTGTATGACCGTCTTACCTAGCATAAATGCACTTATGTGTGAGAGGTGACTCACATATGCAATATGCTTATCATGAGACACCGGATCCATGTAGCGTATGCGCATGCCCATATTCTTAAATAGGTCGAGCACCTTTTCTTGCAGCTTAAAAGCTGTTTTCTCTACCTCGCATATAATATTAGTCTTCCCATTATACAAGCCTGTAATCGCTGCACTAGGTCCAGAAAACTCGGTTCCTGCTATTGGGTGACAGGCAAGAAAGTTACGACGTCTAGGGTGTGATGCTACTACTTCACAAATTGCTTGCTTAGTAGAACCCATATCCACTACAATCGTATCTTCTCCTATATGATTAAGAAGGTCTGGTAGTACATGAATAGCAACATCTACTGGGATTGCTAGCACTACGAGGTCTGCTGTTTTAATATCTTCTAGTACGGCGCCTTTATCTATAAAACCTAATGACAATGCTTCGGCTACGTGGGCTTCACTTGCATCTATACCATAAATAGTTGCCGCAGGTTCTTGCTCGCGCAAATCTCGCGCAAATGATCCTCCTATAAGCCCCAACCCTATGATGTAAATGTCTTTCATTATCTAAATATTACTCTCTAATTACTCAAATTCAATGTCTTACCAACAAAAACACCTCATATCCAGCTATTAATTATCTTAAAATCTACGTATTGCTTCTTTAATTTCTTCTTCTTTTACACAAAGACTAAACCTGATGTATCCTTTCCCCATCGTTCCAAAAATGGTTCCGGGTGTAATAAAGATGAATTTCTCTAGTAAGATGTTATCTATAAAGGCTTCGGCATCGATTCCTTCTGGCAGTTTTGCCCAGACAAATAATCCTACAGCATCTCTGTCGTATGTACAACCTAACCTTTCGGCAAGCTCATAAACTAGTTTACGGCGGCGTCCATAAATGGTATTGATATGCTCAAACCAGTCATCTCCTAAGCCTAAGGCTGCTACAGCTCCTTTCTGTATGCCGTAAAACATACCGCTATCCATGTTAGATTTTACACGCAATACATGTCCTATGTTTTCGGCACTTCCTAGTACCATTCCTACACGCCATCCAGACATGTTAAAAGTCTTACTAAGACTGTTAAGTTCTAAGGCTACTTCAGACGCTCCAGGTACTGCTAGCAGTGATTGCGGATGGTCATTAAGTACAAAACTATATGGGTTGTCGTTAATTACTAGTATGTGTTGCGCTTTCGCGAAAGCGATCAATTCTTTAAAAAAACCATCTGGCACCTTAGTCCCAGTAGGCATATGTGGATAATTTACCCACATTAACTTTACACCCGAAAGATCTTGAGCCGCCAGTGCTTTTAAGTCTGGCAACCATCCGTTCTCCTCATTAAGATCGTATGTAATTGCTTCTGCCTCCACAAGTCTTGTTACCGCAGCATAACTAGGGTATCCAGGGTTAGGAAAAAGGACTTTATCACCAGGATTTAAAAATGCCATCGAGATGTGCATAATCCCCTCCTTAGAACCCATAAGTGGCAATATCTCAGTGTCTGGATTTGCGATTACTCCATATTGCTTTTTATAGAAACCTGCCATGGCTCCTCGCAACTCAGGAATACCGGTGTAACTCTGGTACTGGTGAGCTACGCTATCATGCAATCCTTTGAGCATTGCTGCAACGGCTGCCGGAGGCGCCGGCATATCTGGACTTCCTATTCCCATATTAATCACAGGATGACCGTCTGCTATGAGTGCGCGAACTTCCTTTAGCTTTCGCGAAAAATAGTATTCTTTAGTTTCCTGTAGCCTATTTGCTGGTTGCATCATTGCTTTCTGTTTTTGTAAGCTCCTAGTACTTTAAAGTCATTTGCCATGATCTCTAGTAATTGTACTGCCTTATTAAAGCTTTCTATTTTTTCAAAAGTTACATCTACAAAAAATGCATACTTCCACGGCTTCTCGATAATAGGCATGGACTGAATTTTTGTGAGATTCATCTTGCAATCACTCAGCACATTTAATATTGCAGCAAGACTACCACGCTTATGATCTGCCGAAAATCTTAGAGATGCCTTATCGATTACACCTTCTACTTGTTTTTTATCCTTATTTAAAATAAAGAAGCGGGTTGCATTTTCATCAATAGTCTGGATAGACGCTTGTAAAATATTTAGTTTATAAATACTTGCTGCGGCTGTACTGGCTATCGCTGCTATTCCTTGTAATTGCTTTTCTTGTATCTCTCTGGCTACGCCTGCGGTATCTGTATCTTCTACAAGTTTTATGTCTGGAAAGTTTCTAAAAAACTCACGACATTGTAAGATTGCCATAGGGTGTGACCACACTTCCTTTATATCTTTTATTGCTTGACCTGGTAGCGCCATTAACTGGTGCTGGATATCAAGGTAAAACTCTCCTTCTATATGCAAATCATGTTTATCTAGTAATGCGTAGTTAGGTAGTATTGCTCCTGCGATACTATTTTCTATAGCCATTACAGCATCTTGTACTTCGCCTTCTACTAGTGCGTCTACTAGTCTAGGAAAAGACATGCACTCCACCACAACGACATCTACCCCAAAAAATTCTTGAGCCACCTTGTGATGAAATGATCCTTGTACGCCTTGTATTGCTACTTTCATAATTGTGCAAAAAAAAAGTCCTGATAAAAATTTATCAGGACTTATTGAAATATTGAGTGTTATTAAATTAGCACAATATCAATCCTGATCTCTTCCCGTAAAAGAAGAAATAGAAAAAATTGTTCCAATAATAAACGTTTGATAACATGTTGACTTATTTGACTGCTAAAGTAGAAAAAATATCTAATGAGCCAATTTATTTATATCCTTTTATGAAATATTTTTTATTAAGCGTACATTTTGAGGAATTATCAATGAAAGACTTATAAACTAATGAAAATGAGAATATGGTGTAGACCTATATCTAAAAATCTCTCTAGCTTAAATGATCATCACACTTTTAAATATTTCCTCCCGTTATCAATTCTTACATTTACAGTATTAAATACTCCTCTATGTCCATTGTAGTAACAGACATCACAAAAATGTACGGCACTCAGAAAGCGCTTGATCACATTTCATTTTCCTTACAAAAAGGTGAGATTGTAGGCTTTCTAGGTCCTAACGGTGCTGGTAAGAGTACATTAATGAAAATACTCACCACCTACCTCACCCCTACTTCTGGAACAGCAACAGTACATCACCACGACACAAAAAGCAATGTACAAGAAGTGCGTCGCGCTGTGGGATACTTACCAGAACACAATCCGCTTTATGTGGAAATGTATGTGCGAGAATATCTAGCGTTTAATGCAGGAGTTTATAAGGTATCAAAAGAACGCATAGATGAAGTTATCAACCTCACAGGACTAACTTCTGAGGCACATAAAAAAATAAGCCAACTATCAAAAGGTTACAGACAGCGTGTAGGTCTTGCTACTGCTTTACTACATGACCCAGAAGTATTGATTCTTGATGAGCCTACTACAGGGCTAGATCCTAATCAGCTATTAGACATTAGAAATCTGATTAAAGATATAGGTAAAGAAAAAACGATATTAATGAGTACGCATATCATGCAAGAGGTAGAAGCCATCTGTGATCGTGTGATTATCATTAATAAAGGAACTATAGTAGCCGACAAAAAAATGACAGAACTACGAGATGGACAGCAGCAAATAGTCATAGCCGAATTTGATTACCGCGTAGAAGAAGTTGCATTGAGCAGGCTAGACAAAGTAGCTTCTGTAAAAAATACTACAGGATTTACTTATGAAATTACCTTTAGTACTCAAGATGATATGAGAGCAAAGGTCTTTGACTTTGCACATGATAACGACCTTAAAATCCTACAACTCAATCAAAAAAACGTAAGCCTAGAGGGATTATTTACAGAACTCACTTCCTCCTAAAAGGACCTTATAAGTCGCATATACACCTAGCACTCTTATTGTTTTCTTAATTTTGTTTAATTAAATATTAAATAATTTAAACAAAGTAATCGTTAGTCGTAATTTTATGGAAAAAAGAAAACCATAAAAAAAATTGCTATGACACAAGAACTAGGGAATGCCAATTTCGAAAATTTCATTGGAGCTACAGAAGGATTTTCTGAAATTGCTTATCAATTTACATCACATATTCTTACGTTAGGGTACGCAGTGATGCTTGCAGGGCTACTATACTTTATCCTTACCATCAAAAATGTAGATAAAAAATTTCAAATGTCGAACATATTATCAGCTGTGGTAATGGTATCGGCATTTTTGCTATTATATGCTCAGGCACAAAACTGGACATCAAGTTTCACCTATAATGAAGAAGTAGGAAGATATTTTCTAGATCCAAGTGGTGATCTATTTAATAACGGATATCGCTATCTTAACTGGCTCATCGATGTACCTATGCTTCTCTTTCAAATTCTATTTGTAGTAAGTTTAACTACTTCAAAATTTAGCTCTGTACGTAACCAATTCTGGTTTTCTGGGGCAATGATGATTATTACTGGGTACATTGGACAGTTTTATGAGGTAAGTAACTTGACTGCCTTTTTAGTATGGGGAGCTATTTCATCTGCTTTTTTCTTCCATATTTTATGGGTTATGAAGAAGGTAATTAATGAAGGAAAAGAGGGGATTTCCCCAGCAGGACAAAAAATACTTTCTAACATCTGGATCTTATTTTTAATATCATGGACTTTATATCCAGGAGCTTACCTAATGCCATACCTTACTGGAGTAGATGGATTTTTATACAGTGAAGACGGTGTGATGGCACGACAACTAGTATACACTATTGCAGATGTAAGTTCTAAAGTTATCTATGGTGTATTATTAGGTAACCTTGCAATTACACTAAGTAAAAACAAAGAGTTGGTTGAAGCAAATAGTTAATTATAAAGAGTAACTCAAAACATCAACAACATTAAAATCACGCTAATCGGTATTACCCATACCCTTTAACGTGATTTTTGTGTTTTACAAACAACTCATAACCTTGTAATTTCATTGAAAAACTAACGCTAGAAGCTATTATTTAGAGAATTGACTGCAAATTAAGCCCCAACAGTTTGATAATACAAAGAATAATGTATCTTTGCACGCTGATAGAATCGCTATCATATACATGAATTTCATTTAAAACAATACTGGAATGTATTTAACAAAAGAACAAAAACAAGAGCTTTTTGCAAAGCACGGTAAAGGAAAGAACGATACAGGATCTGCTGAAGGTCAAATCGCAATCTTTACACAACGTATCTCACACTTATCAAACCACCTGAAAACAAATCGTAAAGATTATGTTACAGAGCGTTCACTAGTAATGCTAGTAGGTAAGCGTCGTTCATTACTTGATTACTTAATCAAGAAAGACATTTTACGTTACAGAGCTATTATTAAGGAACTAGGTATCCGTAAATAACAATTTTTTAAAAAGGGAGCCTCACGGCTCCCTTTTTCTATATATTGAATACCGATGTTTTGAGAGATACGCTTTCGCGAAATTTCAAAACGGATCACATTCTGAAAATACAGTACTACTAAACTGTAATGGTTAGTTACTAAAATTTTCAGATTTTTGCCTCAAGGTAAAACATATTACATAAGTCCTTTTGTATGATTACACATCATAACAAAACGGCAGAGAAAGCTTTCACAGCTAGTTTTTCATTGGTGTCAGATTTTTGGGAAGTAACTACCCTTTAATCATCCCGTATCTTTTTACAGATACATCAACTACACAACGCAACGACACATGGAATACCCACGAAGGGTATTCTACCATTAACAATTTTCGCGAAAGCGGGATTACAATAATCCTTTGCACGTGAGAATATCTCGACATAGATCGAGGTGAAAAACAAATTTTATGATTCCAAAGGTTTACAAAGAGGTCATTGACCTTGGTGATGGAAGAGAAATCTCTATCGAAACAGGAAAACTTGCAAAGCAAGCACACGGATCTGTAGTAGTACAGTCTGGAAAGTGTATGTTGCTTTGTACTGTAGTATCAAACTACGAAGCAAAAGATCTTGACTTCTTACCACTTACGGTAGATTACCGTGAGAAGTTTGCAGCAGCAGGTCGTTACCCAGGTGGTTTCTTTAAAAGAGAAGCTCGTCCATCTGACGGTGAAGTATTAACAATGCGTCTTGTGGATCGTGTGCTACGTCCATTATTCCCAAAAGATTACCACTCTGAAACTCAGGTGATGATCCAGTTAATGTCTCATGATGATGACGTTATGCCAGATGCAATGGCAGGTCTTGCAGCAAGTGCTGCTATCCAATTATCTGACTTCCCATTTGAGTGTGCTATCTCTGAGGCTAGAGTAGGACGTGTAAACGGTGAGTTTATTATTAACCCTACAAGAGCTCAGCTAGAAGAGTCTGACATCGATATGATGATTGGAGCTTCGGCAGATTCTGTAATGATGGTAGAAGGTGAGATGGATGAAATTTCTGAAGAAGAAATGGCAGACGCAATTAAATTTGCTCACGATCACATTAAAGTACAGTGTGCTGCACAGCTTCGTCTTGCAGAAGCTTTTGGTAAAAAAGAAGTACGTGAGTACCCAGCAGAAAGAGAAGATGCAGACCTTAAGCAAAAGGTACACGACATGGCGTATGATAAGGTATATGCAATCGCACAAGCCGGATCTGCAAAACATGAGCGTAGCGCTGCTTTTAAAGAAATTAAAGAAGAAATCAAAGCAAGTTTTTCTGAGGAAGAACTTGAAGACTTTGGTGATCTTGTATCTAAGTATTACCGTGCTGCCGAAAAGGCTGCAATACGTGATCTTACACTTAATGAAGGACTTCGTCTTGATGGTCGTAAGACTACAGAGATACGCCCTATCTGGAGTGAGGTAGATTACTTACCATCTGTACACGGATCTGCAATTTTCACACGTGGAGAAACTCAGGCACTTGCTACAGTAACACTAGGTACTTCTAGAGATGCAAATAAAATAGATATGCCATCATATGAAGGAGAAGAAAACTTCTACCTTCACTATAATTTCCCTCCTTTCTGTACAGGTGAGGCAAGACCTATACGTGGTACTTCACGTCGTGAGGTAGGTCACGGTAACCTTGCTCAACGTGGTCTTAAAGGAATGATCCCAGCAGATTGTCCTTATACAGTACGTGTAGTGTCTGAGGTGTTAGAATCAAACGGTTCTTCATCTATGGCAACAGTTTGTGCAGGTACTATGGCAATGATGGATGCAGGTATCCAGATGACGAAGCCAGTTTCTGGTATCGCAATGGGTCTTATATCTGACGGTGCTTCTGGAAAGTATGCAGTACTTTCTGATATCCTTGGAGATGAAGATCACTTAGGAGACATGGACTTTAAAGTAACAGGAACGGCAGACGGTATTACGGCTTGCCAGATGGACATTAAAGTAAAAGGATTGTCATACGAGATTCTTGTAAATGCATTACAACAAGCACGTGCAGGTCGTTTACATATCCTTGATAAGATTACAGAAACAATTGCAGCTCCACGTGAGGACGTAAAAGAATACGCTCCTAAAATGGTAGGTGTACGTATTCCTAATGAATTCATTGGTGCGTTAATAGGCCCAGGAGGAAAAGTAATACAAGAACTTCAAAAAGAAACTGGAACTACCATCGTGATAAACGAAGATCCAGTAACAGAAGAAGGTATCGTAGAAATCTTAGGAACAGGTCAAGAAGGTATCAACGCCGTACTTGCAAAGATAGACTCTATCACATTTAAGCCAGTTGTGGGTAACACATATAAGGCAAAGGTAATCAAGATGCTAGACTTTGGTGCAGTAGTAGAATATCTTGACGCTCCAGGTAATGAGGTATTATTACACGTATCTGAGATCGCTTGGGAACGTACAGAAAATGCTAGTGACGTACTTTCTATGGGTGAAGAGCTTGAAGTAAAATACTTCGGTATAGACAAGCGCACACGCAAGGAGAAAGTATCTCGCAAGGCATTACTAGACAAGCCAGAAGGTTATACTGCACCAGCTCCTAGAGAGCGCAGTAACGATCGTGGTGGTCGTGACAACCGTGGTGGTCGCGATAACAGACGTGACGATCGTAAGAGAGATTAATTCTCATATAGCTGTAAGTCATTAAACACTTACACTAATCAATAATAGAAAATCGGTTATCCTTCATAGGGTAGCCGATTTTTTTGTGGTACGCTTTTGCGAAAATGTGAGCAACCACAAAAAATCCAGCTCAACTAAAAGTCGGCTGGATTATAAAATAAGCTCTAAAAATTAAAAAAATCACTTCTTTTGATGATATTCACTTATTGCATGTCATTAGTAGCTCTACAAAAAGTATTTACAAAATCTTGAGCTTGCTCTAAACTATCCGCCTCCAGAAGAAATGTCCTTCCATCTAAACACCTTCCCCTGTAAGTTGTAAACAAAACACCATCTACAGAAGTTTCAGACACCTTTTCAATTTTAACTAAGTTTTTCTTAGCGACTTTTTCTTCAGTTACTTTTTCACCCGTAGACGCAAATGTCATAGAAGTACTAAACATTAATACTGCACACACATAAAATAATTGTTTCATAATAAAAAGATTTTAGATTAATTGAGTGTACAATGTAGAGATTAATTTTAATTAAAAAAAACACAACAATCTGAAAAACAGTTTTATACGCTACTTTCTTGTTGAAAATAAGGCTATTTAAAACTAAAATTCACTCAATTTTAGTTTGTAATAAATACCTTACAACCCTTAAAAACATTAAGCTTCACAATCATTTAGCCTTGCTCTCAAAATATGAAAATCACACTATTTCAAAACTTACATTTTTTTTAAAAATAAATACACATACCTTTAAATCAGCTAATTAAACAACAGATAGGTCGATTTTTTAAATAAAATCAAGTACCTTCATTTCAAAATCAGTTTTAAATAACAGCATCTAGGCAATTCTAATGAATGCATTTCACCCTATTCAGGAAGCATAACAAATGAAATACACGTTTATCTTTTTATTTATTTCTTTTGCATGCTTTTCGCAGAGTTCTAAAATCAACGGACTAGTACTCGATGGTGATCAAAAACCAGTATCGAATGTACTTGCCTCATTACTCTCCTCAGATAAAACGATCATCAGCTACCAGTACACAGATAATGATGGTAAATTTTCATTTAAAAAAACCCCAGGTAGCTTTTATGTAAAAATCTCATCCTTATTTTTTGAAGATGTAGAGAAAACTTTAGATGCCTCTAGTCAAGAAGAAATAGTGTTCAACTTAACTCCTAAGAAAGAAAATCTGAAGGAAGTAGTACTTGTTTCAAAAAGGATAAATAGAGACACTACAAACCTTAATATCCAAAACTATAACATCACAAAAACAGAAAGTATAGAGCAAACTCTCAAGAAAATACCGGGAATGTCTATAGATAATGAGGGTAGAATTAAATACTGGAATAAGGAAATTGAAAAGATATTAATAGATGGTGATGACCTAGCTGATGATCAGTACACATTTATCTCAAAAAACTTGAGATCTATGGTTCTGAAAGATATACAGGTGCTCAAAAATTTTGAAGAAAATACCGTTCTTAAAAAAACTCAAAAATCAGATAAAATAGCACTCAACTTAAAGGTTAAAGATGATTTTAAGAATATTTGGTTTGGTAATATAGAAGCAGGCTATGGTGATAGTTTTGATAGCAATCAAGAGATAGATGAGCGACTTAATCTAGCGCTCATAAAAAAGAGAATCAAATTTCTCAATGCGCAAGAATTCTCCACCTTAGGTGATAAGTCCATCCCTATTTCTTTCTCAAATAATGATAATGAAACCTATGACCTTCCATTATACTCGGTTAAAAATATAGACGTACCTCTCACTCCAGAAATCACAAACTTCAATGATGGATTCAGCAATACTTTTTTAATCAATAAGAAAATTAAAAAAATTGCGTTGAGGAGCTCTAATTTTATTGGTATTGACACCCAAAAACAAGAATCATTTACTAGAACAGATTTTATATTTCAAGATGAATCTCAAACAGAAATTAATAATAACAAGAAAAGGAATTTGTTATTTGAAGGTGATCTAGAGTTGAAATATGACGGCACCGATGATCATTATTTTGTAAACACTCTCAATTATAAATTGGGCTCCTCCTCCTCTACTTCTGCAGCCTTATTTAATGATAGCAATACCACAGATGCCATAGAGAGCAAGAGGACTTCCATCTATAATAATTTATTGTACACTACCCGCTTAAAAAATGGACTTGTACTCAACAACTTGGTAGACATAGGGTATGCAAGGTCAAAAGAAGACATTACCATCAACTCTGAGAACCTCAGTTCGTTCTTTACAAGCGACGCTGCTATCTATCAAGATATACAACGTGACTTTAGATTTATAGATATCCAGACAGAAGCGAGCTATTTTTTTACAAGAAAATTAAAAGGAACGTTTAAGACTATCTATAAAAACAACACAGAAGACTTTGACATCTCATTACCTCCTAGTACCAGTACCACAGGAAACAACATACGTTTTAAAAGAAGCTCACTCATTTTTGACTCACGGCTATACTATAAAATCTCAAAAAGAATAGAATTGAAAGGAGGAATCAGTCAGAACAACTTTAAGCTAGATAAAATCAAAAAACCATTATTAAACTACAATGCAGCGCTTCTTCTCAACTTCTACGGCGAGCTTGAGCTATCATATGCAAAAAAACAAGAGTTCTTACCTAACCGTAATTTCTTAGAAAATTACTACTTAACTAATAATAATACACTCACACGTGGCGGCCGTCTATTTGAACCTCTTAACTTCGAGTATTTTAAATTTCGCTTAAACAACAAGAACAAAAAGAACACCTATAACAACGAACTCTCATTTACATACACAAAGTCAAAAAACTCTCTATTAGAAAACTACTCACTAGAAGATAATATCAATTTCAATAATTTGTTTCTAGTATCTAGATTAGGTAAAAACTACACTTTTAAAGAGCAGCTTATACTATTGATTAAGACCGTTGGCTTAAAGTTTGAAACCATCCAGTCGTTCTCTACCATACCATTAAATGGGACTATTTCTAGTGAAACAGACATTTATAATAGTACATACACTGCAGAGTTTACCTCCTACTTCTCGTCTCCATTTAACTTTAATATTAAAGCCGAATATCTAAGAAATACTCAAAAGACAGAAAATATCTCTTCTGCATTTGACTCAAAAAACCTCATTGCAGACTTTACTTGGAATGTAAATAAAGAGATCACCTTTGACCTCAATGGAGGATTTTATGAGTTTGATAATAATTACTATAACATTGTAAATACCAACTTAAATTATACCCCAGATAAGAGTAATTTCTCTTATGGAATTACGGTGAATAACCTTTTGGGTGAGAACCAATTTTTATATCAACAACGTAATTCATTTTTTACATCCATCACATCAATCCCGCTAGTACCGTTCTATACGTTTGCTAGCGTTAAGTATATATTTTAATCCATCAATACTATCACCATGAAAAAAACACTACTCCTTTTAATCTTGATTTCAAGTGTACATCTCGCTTCCTCTCAAAATGCTCAAACGGGCATTATTTATTATGACCACATTGATAATCATTATGATGAAAGCTATAACGCTTACTTAGTTTTTGAGCCTACCACCGCTCACTTTGTAACTGCCAAAGATTCTCTAGGCCTATCTGACGGCAGCAAAGTTCAAAATCAGAACGCTGGGGCAGAACTCATAATAGAAGCTGTAAATTTTAGTGATGTCCAGAAAACTAGAAAGCAGGGATTACAAGTGTATATGAATAAACGTACAGACAGTATGTATTCTAGTAATGCATTTAGCTTAACAGCAGGTTTATTATACACAAAGGAATCATTACCTAAATTGCAGTGGCAACTATCTAATGACACCAAACAAATAGGCAAGTTTCAATGCCTCAAAGCAACCACCACGTTTAGAGGGAGAACATACACTTGCTGGTACACCACCCAGATACCGCTACCTTATGGACCATGGAAGTTACAGGGACTCCCAGGGATGATTTTAGAAGCAAGCTCAAATGATCGTTTTGTACAATTTATCTTTAAGGGAATTGAGTTTCCCGTACAGCATGTACAAGTCCCATCTACACACAAAATACTATTGACCAAAGAGCAAGATTTTATCTCATTCACGCAGTACAAGAAGCTGCAAAAAGAAGATATTCAAGCGTATGATAATGCCATGAAGGTACAAGGAAAAAAATTTGGCATCACAGTACACCCGTTTAGTGAGCGAGACAATTACTTAGAAGTCTTTGGAGATCAATAAAAAAGACATCATTAATCTATTTCATTACATCACATCGGTTATCCTTCACAGGGTAGCCGATTTTTTTTGTGATACGCTTTCGCGAAAATGTGAGCAACCACACCACTTCCCAAGGTATTATTAAAAATATCTTGTATAAATATGGCTATAATGAGGAAATGCGTAAAGGAGATTGGTTGTAGTAGTGTATTTTAGTAGGCTGATGATTTGAGGTGCTGTGGTTTAGTGGTTTATCTGGCCAACTATTAGATATGGTGCTTTGATCGGAATAAACAATGCTATGAAAGCACTATTTATTGTCACCAAAGTGTGAATGTGTCAAAAAACAATACCCAAGATAATTATAGATAAAATAAATTAGCCAAATTGAATTATAAAGAACTCGTAAACCTATAATAGAAAATGTCAAACACGCACGACCCAATTAAACAAATAAAATTTTTAAGTCAATCATTATCAAATGACAAAAAGCCATTATCTTTTTTCATTTCTGCTGGTTGTCCTTTGGGAGTGACTATGCCTAAAGAAGAATGGCCTTTAATTCCTGCGATAAAGGAATTCTGTCTCTTGTACACATCTCCGAGCCCACGAGACGGACTCC
>OJBP01000076.1_pt1 | contig 63106 bp, 57 predicted proteins | sample 1590691 | NCBI WGS metagenome assembly OJBP01 (sample SAMN05416848, study PRJEB24817) | seawater metagenome | isolation source: Sea water | place: Canada:Atlantic | collected 2013-07 | reverse complement strand
TAAAGTTGTTGCTTTTAATTTTGACATTATTCCGTTTTTTAATTTATTAATGTATAAGGCACAATGGTAACCAAACATATTCCGAATTAAAAATAATGCCTACTCATTTTGGGTGTTTTTAAAAAACATTTAACAAAATAAGGCTCTAGTTTTTACATTTACTAATAAAATTAACGTCAACTTTTTATAACGGAATATTTCCATGTTTACGTTTAGGCCTTTCTACCGTTTTGGTTTCCAACATTGAAAAAGATTTTAAAAGCTTTCTTCTTGTTTCTTTTGGCTGAATTACTTCGTCTATAAATCCACGTTGCGCAGCTTTAAATGGATTAGCGAATTTCTCTGCATATTCGGCTTCTTTTTCTGAAAGTTTCAACTCTGGATCATCTGCAGCAGCAATTTCTTTTCTGAAAATAATCTCACTGGCTCCCTTTGCTCCCATTACGGCAATTTCGGCCGTAGGCCAAGCATAGTTCATATCCGCTCCAATATGTTTACTGTTCATAACGTCATACGCACCTCCATAGGCCTTTCTTGTAATAACCGTAACTCTTGGCACCGTTGCTTCGCTTAACGCATACAATAGTTTAGCTCCGTTTAAAATGATACCGTTCCATTCTTGATCGGTTCCCGGTAAAAAGCCTGGTACATCCACCAATACTAATAGCGGAATATTAAAAGCATCGCAAAAACGGGTAAAACGTGCTCCCTTTTTACTGCTATCCACATCGAGAACGCCGGCAAGGCTCATTGGCTGATTGGCAACAATACCAATACTTCTTCCACCTAATCTGGCAAAACCGACAATAATATTATCGGCATAATCTTTATGTACTTCAAAAAAGGAATCTTTATCTATGATACCGCCAATTACCGTATGCATATCGTACGGCTTGTTTGAAGAATCTGGCACAATGCTTTCTAATTCTTCTCGCACCTCATCCCCCATTTCATAGGGAAGAGATTCGGGTGCAGTTTGGTTATTTTGCGGCAAATAGCTTAGTAATTGTTTTATCTGCTCTAAGCATACAATATCGTTACTCGCTGTAAAGTGCGTTACCCCACTTTTTGTTGCGTGAGTATGAGCGCCACCTAATTCTTCTGAAGTTACATTTTCATTCGTTACAGTTTTCACTACGTTAGGTCCCGTTACAAACATATAACTACTGTCTTGTACCATCATCGTAAAATCGGTCATCGCTGGGGAATATACGGCTCCACCGGCGCAAGGCCCCATTATTGCTGAAATCTGCGGAATCACTCCAGAAGACTGCACGTTTCGGTAAAAAATATCGGCATAACCACCTAACGAACGTACCCCTTCTTGAATTCGGGCCCCACCTGAATCATTAAGCCCAATTAAAGGGGCTCCTACCCGTAAGGCATGATCCATAATTTTACAAATTTTCTCTGCGTGTGTTTCAGATAAAGCACCACCAAATACAGTGAAATCTTGGGCAAACACGTAAATAAGTCGGTTGTCTATTGTTCCGTATCCAGTTACAACTCCATCACCGTAATATGTTTGTTTTTCCATACCAAAATCGGTGGTACGGTGAGTAACAAGAATGCCCATTTCTTCAAAAGAGCCTTCGTCTAATAGATATTCTATTCGCTCACGCGCTGTGAGTTTCTTCTTTTCGTGTTGTTTTTCTATTCTTTTTTCGCCTCCGCCTAATTTTGCTTCGGCTATCTTTTTCTGTAATTCTTTATTCGTATCGCTCATAAACTCTATCGCTATTAATGTTTTGGTACTCGTAATTGCTCCACTTCTTTCAGGTAGGTTTTCAAAGCAATTTTAGCTGCTATTTCGGCTTCTTCTTTTATTTCTTCTTTTAGTAAATCTTCGGAATAAAATTTCTTCACAAAATGCGTATCAAAATTCCCACTTCGGAAAGCTTCATGCTCGCAAACAAATTTCCCGAAAGGCAAGGTAGTACTTACCCCTTCTACTTCATAAGCAGCAATAGCTTCAATCATATGTTGAATGGCTTCGTTACGGGTTTTTCCGTAGGTAATCAGCTTGGCCAACATAGGATCGTATTGAATAGGAACTTCCATTCCTTCTTCAAAACCATCGTCCATTCTAATGTGTTTTCCTTTTGGTGGTTGATACACATCTAATGTACCCACACTCGGCATAAAATTATCAAGGGAATCTTCTGCATACACACGCAACTCGAGAGCGTGACCGTTTATTTCTAAATCCTCTTGTGTAAACGATAGTTCTTGTCCGTCGGCTATTTTAATTTGCTCTTCTACTAGATCGATTCCGGTTATCCATTCGGTTACTGGATGTTCCACTTGTAGACGCGTATTCATTTCTAAAAAGTAGAAGTTATGATTTTCATCGAGCAAAAACTCAACCGTTCCGGCACCTACATAATCACAAGCCTTAGCTACTTTTATCGCTGCTTCGCCCATTTTTTGGCGTAATTGAGGTGTTAAAACCGCAGAAGGTGCTTCTTCTACAACTTTTTGATGTCTTCGTTGTACACTACATTCACGTTCAAATAAATGCAACACATTACCGTGTGTATCGGCTAATACTTGAATTTCAATATGTCGTGGCGATGCAACGTACTTTTCAATAAAAACGGCACCATTACCAAAGGCAGATTCGGCTTCACTAATAGCTCGTTTCATTTGTTCGGCCAGTTCTTTTTCCTCTTCTACAACACGCATCCCTTTTCCACCACCACCAGCAGCGGCTTTTATTAAAATAGGGAATCCAATATCTTTTGCAATTTTTGTTACTTTCTCTACATCGGTAATAGCTTCGTCTATTCCAGGTACCATTGGGATATCGTAATCTTTCACAGCATCTTTAGCCGCCAACTTGTCCCCCATTACTTTAATAGCGTACGATTTTGGACCAACGAAAATCAATCCTGCTTTTTCTATTGCTTCAGCAAAATCTGCATTTTCACTTAAAAATCCGTAACCAGGATGTATCGCATCAGCTCCTAACTCTTTTGCTGTTTCAATAATCAAATCACCTTTTAGATAAGACTCTGAAGAAGGTGGCGGGCCAATACATACGGCTTCATCTGCAAATTTAACGTGTGGGGCATTGCGGTCTGCTTCCGAAAAAACAGCTACCGTTTTCAAGCCCATATTTCGAGCGGTTTTCATAACGCGAAGGGCAATTTCCCCTCGGTTAGCAACCAATATTTTTTTAATATCCATTAGTCTTCTAGTTCAATTAACAATGCGTTTTTATCTACCGTTTCTCCGGTGGCAATGTGTACCGCTTTTACCACACCATCTCTAGGTGCGCCTAAGGCATTTTCCATCTTCATAGCTTCCAGCACACAAAGGGAATCGCCTTCACTCACCGTATCGCCTGCTTTTACGTTTACTTCTAAAATTAATCCCGGCATTGGGGCGTGAATTTCATTTTCAATTGAATCATTCCCCAAAGAAAGTCCCATTTCAGTAATAAGGGCATCGAGTTCGTTTTCAATTTTAACAGTATACCTATTTCCGTTTACTTTAATCGTATAGGTTCTATTAAGTAGGTCTTTGGAAATCACCTCGGCAGTGACCGATTTGTTTTTTTGAAGTAGGTGTACTTTATTTTTTGTTTCAGAAACGCTATCTAACGTTTCTATGTCATCGCCAGGTATCGAGAACTCAAACGAGTCATTAACCACGGCTTTATAAGTTGCACTCATAGAAAAGAATTTTCCGTAAAGATACGGTTTTGAAAAATTGGTACAAAGAATGTAAAAAACGCAAATTGAAAAATTCATCTTTTCAGAAAACTTTAAGAAAATGTATTTTTAAGAAATTGAAAAAACAAGTAGGTTTTACTTTTTAAATTTCTCAAACTATGGCAGGACACAGTAAATGGGCAAATATTAAACACCGAAAGGGCGCACAGGATAAAAAACGCGCTAAGCAATTTACCCGGGTAATTAAAGAAATTACCGTTGCAATAAAGGAAAACAACCAAAATGGCGATCCGGAGACCAATCCGTCTTTGCGTAACGCCATACAAAATGCCAAAGGTGTCAATATGCCTAAAGACACCATTGAACGGGCTATAAAAAAGGCTTCGGGCGCTGATGCTGACAGCTATGAAAAAATGACTTTTGAAGGCTACGGACCTCACGGTATTGCTTTTTACGTAGAGTGCACCACCGATAACACCAACCGTACCGTAGCTTCGGTTCGTTCTATTTTCACAAAGCATAATGGTAGTTTGGGCACAAATGGTTCGTTGGAATTTCTATTTGACCGAAAAGGTGTTTTTACTTTGAAAAAAGAAGGGTTGGATTGGGATTTGGAAGAATTGCAATTAGAGTTAATTGAAGCTGGCGCCACTAAGTTTGAAAATGAAGACGACTTTTTTGTAATCTATACCAATTTTACTGATTTCGGTAGGATGTCAGAAAAACTAGAATCTTTATCTATTGAAACCCACAACGCCAAATTGCAACGAATCCCCTTAAATACAGAAACCTTACCCGTTGATGAAGCAAAGCAAATTGTGAACCTCATTGAAGCGTTTGAAGACGATGACGATGTACAAGACGTGTTTCATAACCTAGAAATGACCGATGAACTGGAAGCCGCTTTAGAGGAAGATTAAAAACACTTTATATAAAATGCTGCAAACAAGTTTGAAAAATAGCAAACGAAGTATAATAGCTGCTTTTATCTTAATTTTTATTATTAATACTTTTTATTATTAGCTAACGACGTAAATGGTTTTGAACCTACCAAAATATCTGAAAATTTATGCCACAGCTTTTCACAGTTTATCATTAGTAGGATGTTGTTTAAACCTGCGACGATCTGTGGCCTTTAAAATTATTTCTGATTATATAACAATTTAGTCTTTATTAGATCCCGGCATTGCATCTATAGGCTCTTCAAAAGCTATAAATAGAACACAGGGTTCATCCGACAGGCACGAGGCTGTATGCGGGCGTTCGGCTGGGCCATATGCGTAGTCGCCTGCCTGTAATACTTCTGGAGCCTGCCCGTCATAGTTTACCCGCATCATTCCTGATATCAACACCATACGCTCAGGTGAGTTATGCCAGTGTCGGGGCACAGATGTATTTCCTTTCATCTTGAACAAGATATCAGTATTTGGTTTTTTGGGATTGCCGTGCAACACGGTAATATTACATCCATCGCCCATAAAAGAAGGGCAAGGACCCCATTTCAGGTCTTCGTCACTGGCATTCCTAACGATTGCATTTTCGGTTGTACCGCTGCCTTGTCCTCTAACCATGTAACCACTGCAAATAAGCAAGAGGACTAGTATCGTTTCTGTTAAATTTGGTAATCGAAATTTTAAATTTTTCATAGTTTCTAAATTTTAGATTTATTTTTAGTTATTATACTTATGCTGGTTTTATATTCTGGTTAATCCGAAAGAAATTTTCTGGATCATATTTTGCTTTAACCTTCTGTAACCGCTGATAGTTTTCACCATAGGAAGCCTTGACCCGTTCATCACCTTCTTTCATTAAAAAATTAACATAAGCCGCTCCAGCACTATAAGGATAGGTGGCCTCCCAAAGGTCTAGAGCCCAGCTTTTTATTTTGTCGGTGTCAGTCGGGTCTGTTGCTACACCTGCAATTACCATCGACCAATTTACGTCACGATGTTTCCAGGCTGTTTCCGTGGCATTTTTATTATGTACTGCACCATTAATCGGATACAAGTGCATAGTAGAAAGTGACGTAGGCACTTCTGCATAATTGAGATGCTTAGTTATGGCCTCATCTGACAATTCATTTACAAAATCCCCTTTCCAATACCACTGCAAACCGGGACAGTATAGCTCGTCAAACATACTCTGCAATTTCGGGTATGGCATTGAGCCAACATGCTCAAACAAAGGTTTGGCAACATTTCGTGCTTCTTGCAAAAACGTCTCGGTATCTTCCTCTGAACCCATAACACACCACATTAGCCCACAAACTTTTTCGCCGTGAAGTTCTGGCGGGAATGGATCACCGGGCACCTCAGCAGTTAAGAAAAAGGCATATACATCGTTTGGTGCTTTGGGTAGCCAGTCACGATACCATTTCATTATTTTTTCCGTTTGGCTGATTGGCCACATCATAGGACCTGCTACAACTTGATCTACAGGATGGAGATTGTACTTAAAAGAGGTCACAACTCCAAAATTTCCACCACCCCCACGAAGTGCCCAAAAGAGCTCTTTGTTTTCCGTTTCACTGGCAGTTACAAAACTTCCGTCAGCAAGGACTACATCGGCTTCAATCAAGTTATCGACAGTCAATCCGTATTTTCTGCTAAGGTAACCATGGCCGCCACCCAATGTAAGCCCAGCAATTCCCGTAGTCGAAATAACTCCACTAACTGTAGCAAGACCAAAAGCATGGGAAGCGTGATCGACATCTGCCCAAGTGCAACCAGCTTCAGCTCGTACAGTTTTGGCTTCGGGGTTAACGCGCACTCCTTTCATATTTGATACATCGATTACCAGTCCGTCATCTACCAGGGCAAGTCCCGGGCCATTGTGGCCACCACCTAATATGGATGTGGGCAGGTTGTTTTCCCTTGCAAATTTTACACAGGTAATGACATCCGCCACGTTTCTGCATTTGGCAATACACGAGGGTTTTTTATCAATCATGGCATTGTAAATAGTTCGAGCTTCATCGTATTTTTCATCATCGGGACTTATTAATATCCCCCTCAATTGAGTCTTTAATGTTTCTATTTTATCTTTTGTAATCATTTATCAATATTTTTTGATGGATTTATTTGTCCAGTTTATGTTCTGGACTTTAGCAAGATGAAAGGTTAAGTTTGAAACAAAAAGAAATAGCACATATAAACCGTGCACAATCAGTTTATTACATGTGTATAACTTAAACAAGATGTTAAAAAAAGGTATACAATAGGTAGACAATGGTTTGTAAAAAATTGAAAATCAATTATTTATAAATAAATATTATTCTATGTTTAATTTGAGGGTGAAGGTAATACGGCCTACTTTCCAGTTTGAAGAAGAAAGGAAAAAAGGTCTTCATCAGATTCTAATCTTAACTTTTTACGAAGTCGATAACGAGCCGTTTTTACACTATCGGGTGAAATACCTAAAATTTCTGAAATTTCTTTACTGTTTAAGTTAAGTCTTATAAGCTTGCATAATTTCAGGTCATTGGCTGTAAGTTCAGGATACTTAGCTGTTAGTTTTTGGTCAAAACCAATGTAAACCGACTCAAACAGTCGTTTAAAATCTTCCCAATCTTTATCGAAAAGTTGCTCTTGTTTTAAAATATTGCCCAGATTTTTAATAATATCTATCCGCTCCTTTTCCGAAGCATTTTTCGCTATTTTCAATTGCTGTTTCAAATCCTCTATCAGTTCGTTCTTTTTAACAAAGTTCAAGGTATATGCTGTAAGCTCTCGGTTTTTATGTTCTATCTTTTGTTCAAGTTCTTTTTGTTTTAACCTGGCGTTTTCCGAAGTGGTATCTGTCAGCTCTTTTTGTGAAAGGATAAGTTGTTGCTTTTTTCTCAAGAGTTCTTTGCTTTTTCTTTTATCTCTTATGCGGGCACGGAATACTAAAAAGGTTATCGCTGATAGTAACACCCCGCCAACGATCAATCCCCAAATAATTAGTTTGTTTTTTTCTTCATTTTCCTGCAACAGGCTTAGCCTCTTTGTTTTTGTCTCCAATTGGTTTCTAAATTCCGTTGCTGCCAATTGTTTTGATTTTTCAGTGTTGAAGATCGAATCTTTCAAAGCATTATAGTGGTCATAGTAAATAAATGCTTTTGCAAAACTGTCCTGTTCTTTTTTGAGTTCTTTTAATTCGTAATAAGACTGAAGTTCAAATTTTTTTAAATTATGCTGCTTTGCCTTGCTAAGGCTCAATTTTAAGTGCTGTTCAGATAAGTCGAGGTCCCCATCCAACCGAAGTAGCTTTCCATAAAGTACCAAATTATTTATTCGCCCATAAGTGTCATTGATTTCGTTCCCCAACATAATGGATTTCCTTAAATTATCAAAGGCAAGTTCATTATTGCCTTCGGACATATAAAGTAATGCCAGCCGGTTGTGTACTTCAGAAATGCCATATTTAAAATTTTTTTTCTGATGGATTTTCAAAGCGTTTTCGAGATATTCTTTGGCTTCATAATAAATACCTTTTTCAATAAGTATCGTAGCTATTTTTGTGTATGTAGTACCTATTCGGCCTTTTAACCCCAATGCTGAAAATTTATCGATGGCTTTGTTATAGTATTCCATCGCAGTATCATAATCCTGAATGTCGGCATAAACCATCCCAGTATTCAAAAGAACGTTGGCCAATCCACTGTCATCCTTTAGTTTGGTGTACTTTTGCTTTGCTTTTAAAAGATGGGAAAGAGCAGCGGTTATTTCTCCTTGTGTCCAGTAGGCAACGCCCAGTATTCTATTGGCCTTGGCTTGTCCTTCTGGATTCTTTATTTTTTTTGAAATGGAAAGGGCTTTATTTCCATACGCAATCGATTTTTTTGAATCGATAATCCAATATTCAAAACCCAATTGATTCAATAGTTTTACCTTCTTGATATTTTCATTAGGAGTTTTTTCTAATTCTTGTTTAAGACTATCGATTTCAGTTTGCCCGCTTAAAGGCAAAGCAGAAAAAATCACTAAAATGAGAAAATAAAAATTACGCATAATACCCTGATTACATATATCTTACTACCTACAAAGGTAAGGTTTAGAATAACACTTATTAAAAAGCTATTATAAGGTAAAACCAAGTGTACTTTTTTTCCGTATATATAATTGAAGTCAGAGATCCATCAGTTAGAATGGTTAGACTTTTAAAATAATGCCCCCCGCAAAGTCCCTTTGGTTTATAAACCAAAGGGACTTTCACATTTCACTCTAAATTAGTATCTTTTCAAAAAAAGATTTACTATGAAAAAATTACTAATCCTTTTACTCTGCTTTACTGTTTTAACCTCTTGTGCACAACGTAAAAAAGAAAACGATGTAGCTTTAACAACACAAGAAACCCGAAGTTATAGTACCGAAAAAGTAGTAAACAACCTTAATAATCCTTGGGGGATGACGTGGTTGCCAGACGGCAGCATGTTAATTACCGAAAAAGCTGGTATCCTCATTCATTTTAAAGACGGAAACAAAACCGAAATAAAAAACGTTCCAGAAGTGTATAACCGTGGACAGGGCGGTTTATTAGATATTGAATTACACCCAAATTATTCTGAAAACGGTTGGATTTACATAACGTATGCTTCCACTGAAGGTGACGGTAACGGAGGAAACACCAAGCTTATTCGATGTAAGCTAACGAACGGTTCTTTAACTGAAATTGATGAGCTTTACAAAGCTACCCCAAATACCACAAGAGGACAGCATTTTGGTTCGCGTATTGAATTTGACAACGAGGGCTATCTATATTTTTCAATAGGCGAACGGGGAAATCGCGATGTGAATCCGCAAGATATTACTCGAGATGGTGGTAAAATTTACCGTTTGAATGACGATGGTAGTATTCCAAACGATAATCCTTTCGTAGATGAAGCAAATGCAAAAAAAGCAATTTACACTTACGGAAACAGAAATCCTCAAGGCGTAGCAAAACACCCCACAACCGGAAAAATATGGATCCACGAACACGGTCCCAAAGGCGGTGACGAAATAAACATTATAGAAAAAGGGGCTAATTACGGCTGGCCAGTAGTTTCATATGGAGTAAACTATAGTGGTACAAAATTTACAGATATCACTTCAAAACCCGGAATGAAACAACCCGTCTATTATTGGGTTCCTTCTGTCGCACCCTGCGGAATGGACTTTGTAACCGGAGATAACTACCCAGAATGGAAAGGTCATTTGTTGGTTGGTTCATTAAAGTTTAATTACGTTGAACTGGTTAAACTGAACGGAACCGAAGTTACAGGCCGTGAAAAAATTGCCCAAGATATTGGTCGAGTACGCAATGTAAAAATGGGCCCAGATGATTATATTTACATCGCTGTTGAAGGGCAAGGAATATTCAAAGTTGTTCCTCAATAATTTTATAAAAATATCAATCACTATTTTACATTTTAACCTATGCAAAAAATTGCCGCAATTCTATTTACTTTTATAATATTAACCGCTTGTAACGATTCAAAAAAAGATAAAAAAGAACCCATAAAAATTGGAAACACTACGGCTGAAATGTCGCAAGAAAAAAAGACACCTCAACAAGCCAGTAAAGAAAATGGTGCCATTATCTACACCGATTTCTGTATGCAATGCCACTTAGGAAACGGTAAAGGAGTCCCAAACACTTTCCCGCCTTTGGCAGGATCTAATTGGTTAACCGAAAAAAGGGAAGAAAGCATTCATGCCGTAAAATATGGCCAAAGTGGAGAAATTGAAGTTAACGGTAAAAAATACGATGGTGTAATGGTTCCTATGGGGTTGAGCGACAAAGAAGTTGCCGATGTATTAAATTACGTGATGACCTCTTGGGGAAATACGCAAGACAAACCAGTTACCGAAGAAGAAGTAGCGAAGATTGAAAAGTAGATAAAGACTTTTCTTTATTCTGTCCGCTATATCCTATATTCTTATTTAATCCCTACTTTTGTAAAAACTAAAAAAACATGCTCATAATTGGCATTGCTGGCGGTACTGGAAGTGGAAAAACAACCGTTGTGCAACAAATTGTTGAAGAATTACCAGCAGATGAAGTTTGTATCATCTCGCAAGACTCATATTATAAAGATACTTCTCACTTATCGCTTGAAGAACGGGTAAAAATAAATTTTGACCATCCACAAGCCATTGATTTCGACTTGTTAGTGAGTCATTTAAAAGAACTGAAAGATGGAAACAGTTTTGAACAACCAGTCTATAGTTTTGTAGATCATAACCGAACTGGCGAAACCGTTACCACGCATCCTAGAAAAGTGGTTATTGTAGAAGGAATTTTAATATTAACCCACCCAGATATTAGGGAGTTGTTCGATATTAAAATATTTGTTCACGCCGATAGTGATGAGCGTTTAATACGAAGGTTAAAACGGGATATCGCAGAACGAGGCAGGGATTTGGATGAAGTGTTAACCCGCTACCAAACCACCTTAAAACCTATGCATCAGCAGTTCATTGAACCAACAAAAGAATTTGCCGATATTATTATCCCTACCAATAAATATAATACGGTTGCCGTTAATTTAATACGAAGCATCATCAATCAAAAATTAGGAAAAAACGAATCGTGAAATTTTCAGAAATAAAACAGAAAAAATGGTTCAAAATACTGAGCAACAAATACATGCTCATTGTTTTGGTGTTTCTGACATGGATGGTTTTTTTTGATACTAATTCCTGGTTTATTCACGAAGAATTAGACGAAGACATTAAAGGGTTACAAGAAAATGCCGAATTTTATAAAACTGAAATAGAAAAAGACAAAGCGTTTATCGAAAAAATGAAAGATAGTGACGAAGTTGAAAAGTTTGCACGCGAAAAATACTATCTTAAAAGAGAGAACGAAGATATTTATATTATAGAACACGAAGACAGCCTTAAAAACAAGGAAGACGATGAGTGATTTATTTAAAAATTTTGATTCCGTTTCCGCTAAAGAGTGGAAACAAAAAATACAAGCCGACCTAAAAGGTGCCGATTATAACGAAACGCTCGTTTGGCAAAGTCGGGAAGGTATTCACGTAAAACCGTTTTACCATCCAGACGATTTTGAAGAAGCCTTCACCCCTATTCCCGGGCAACCTACTACTTGGAATGTTGCACAGCATATATTTATCGATGATGAAGCAATTGCCAATAATTTAGCCATTGATGCCATAAAAAGAGGTGCTGAGGCGATTCTTTTTGAAGCAGAAAATGAATTTGATATTGAAAAAATATTCAAAGAGTTTCCTTTTAATAAAACCACAATCTATTTCAAGCTAACATTTCTTTCAGAAGATTTTTTAAGTAAACTAAAGCTATTTCTTTCTGAAAAAAAAGCTACTGTTTATTATAATATTGACTTAATAGGAAATCTCACCCGTTCTGGAAATTGGTTTCATAACTTAAAAGAAGACCACAGAATTTTAGAAAAATTTGTTTCCAAAAATCCTTCCGAAGCAATTATAAGTGTTGATACAACCGGCTATCAAAATGCTGGAGCAACGATAGTACAACAATTGGCCTATGCGCTTGCCCACGCCAATGAATATTTAAATCATTTTGACAATGTCACCCTGAGCGCAGTCGAAGGGTCAAACTCACAGCAATCTCTTGAAATCACTTTCAAAGTCGCCGTAGGGTCTAACTACTTTTTTGAAATCGCAAAGATCAGGGCGCTTCGAAAATTATACGCCGCATTAGCTTCAGAATATAAAATTTCTGAAACGTGTCATATTATCGCAATGCCTTCAAAACGTAATAAAACATTATATGATTATAATGTAAACCTACTAAGAACTACTACCGAATGTATGAGCGCTGTATTAGGAGGAGCCGATACTATATGTAATTTACCGTATGATGCCTTGTACCATAAAAGCAATGAATTTGGAGAGCGCATAAGCCGTAACCAATTATTGGTTTTGAAAGAAGAAAGCTATTTCGATACGGTTAGCAATGCAGCCGATGGAACATACTACATAGAAAGTTTAACTGATGAATTGGCCGAAAAAGCACTGGAATTATTTAAAACCATTGAAAAAGGTAGAGGATTTCTACAACAGTTGAAAGAAGGGAAAATTCAGCAAAAAATTAAAGAAAGTGCCGAAAAGGAGCAAAAACTTTACGACGAAGGAAAACTTAAATTGTTAGGTACAAATTATCATACCAATCCTGAAGATCGCATGAAGGATGATTTAGATTTATACCCTTTTGTAAAAACAAAGCCAAGAAAAACAATTATTGAGCCAATTATAGAAAAAAGATTGGCAGAGCAAACGGAACAAGAACGCTTAAAACAAGAGTAATGAGTAGAGAAGCACTTGAAATAATCTTAGGCATTGGGTTTGCTATTATAGGCCTTGCCTTATTTTTAAGAAGGGACACCTTAAGCAAATCGAAATATTATAGAATTATAATGATTATTGCCGCTATTTTGTTTGTAACATTTGCGGTCTATTTAGGAGTTAGAAGTTTTAATAGTTATTAGTAGGATTAATTATTTATTGTAAGGAAAAAACCAAAAGTGAAGGACATAGAGGATCAGCTTAAAGACTTCGATGATATTTTTGAAGACTTTTATTATTCTAAAAAGTTTGAAAATTCTATTAAAGAAATTTCAAACTGGTTTTTAGGAATATCATTAGGCCTATTTACAATCTTATTATTAAAAATTGAAATTAGTGATTCACCTGATTACCTTAGCATAAAGCCATATTATAAAATTTTATTAATTTTTGTTTTTATAGGAATTGGGTTTTCAGGGTTTTGTAAATATAGATTTCTTAAACGAGACTTTAAGATGAACTATTGGCGTAGTTTAATGAAAAAAGATAATATATTCATTAAACTATATTTAAAAGAATTAAAAGAAAAGAAATTAAAGGAAGAGACTAGTTTTAATGAAAATCAAACAGAAGAATTAAAGTTAAAACTAGAAGAATATGAGAAAAACTATAAAAATTACTATAATAAATTCATTAAAGTTTTCAATGAAATAAGTTTTCTTCATAAACTAGTTAATTTTATTATCATATATACATTTATAGAATTATTACTTCTTTCTATCTTCTTAATAACTATCATTTAATATGAGTAGAAAAGATATTCAACATATTAGCTTAAACAAAACGGAAGGTAAAAGTCCGAAACCGAGCGTAGCGAATAAAACGTACACCACTGCTGAAAAAATCGATGTTAAAAATCGGTATTCGGCTGAAGATTTAAAGAATTTAGATCATTTAGAGTTTGCCGCCGGAATTTCACCATATCTACGAGGTCCCTACTCTACTATGTACGTTCGCAGACCTTGGACCATCCGTCAATATGCAGGTTTTTCAACTGCGGAAGAGAGCAACGCTTTTTACCGCAGAAACTTAGCTGCAGGACAAAAGGGACTTTCAGTAGCATTTGATTTGGCTACCCACCGTGGATACGATAGTGACCATGAACGTGTTTTTGGCGATGTAGGAAAAGCAGGAGTTGCCATTGATTCAGTTGAAGATATGAAAATTCTTTTCGACCAAATTCCGTTGGACAAAATGAGTGTTTCTATGACCATGAATGGTGCTGTTTTACCTATTATGGCATTTTATATTGTCGCTGCCGAAGAACAAGGCGTTTCACCCGAAGCCTTGGCAGGAACTATCCAAAACGATATTTTAAAGGAGTTTATGGTGCGGAACACTTACATCTATCCGCCTACGCCATCGATGAAAATAATCAGTGATATTTTTGAATTCACGTCCAAAAATATGCCGCGTTTTAATTCTATTTCTATTTCAGGTTATCATATGCAAGAAGCAGGAGCTACTTGTGACATTGAATTAGCATATACACTAGCAGATGGATTAGATTACATTCGCACCGGTATCGATGCTGGTATGGATATTGACACCTTTGCCCCTCGCCTTTCTTTTTTCTGGGCAATCGGGATGAACCATTTTATGGAAATCGCAAAAATGCGAGCCGCTCGTATGTTATGGGCAAAATTGGTAAAACGATTTAATCCTAAAAACCCAAAATCATTATCCCTTCGAACACACTGTCAAACCAGTGGTTGGAGTTTAACCGAACAAGATCCTTTTAATAATGTAGCCCGTACGTGTATTGAAGCTTCGGCTGCCGCTTTTGGTGGTACACAATCATTACATACCAATGCGTTGGACGAAGCAATCGCTTTACCTACAGACTTTTCAGCAAGAATTGCACGAAACACACAAATTTACCTTCAAGAAGAAACTGAAATCACTAAAACTGTCGATCCTTGGGCAGGCAGTTACTACGTAGAAAAATTGACTGATGACATCGCAAAAAGTGCTTGGGCACTTATTGAAGAAGTGGAAGAATTAGGCGGTATGACCAAAGCGATTGAAAAGGGAATCCCGAAATTGCGTATTGAAGAAGCTTCTGCAAGAAAACAAGCTCGTATTGATAGTGGTCAAGACGTTATTGTTGGTACTAACAAATACCGACTTGAAAAAGAAGATCCACTTCAAATTTTAGACGTGGATAACCAAAAGGTCCGCACCTCTCAAGTAGAACGTTTAGAGCGTATAAAAAAAGAACGGAACACTCAAAAAGTAAAAGAATCGCTTCAAAAATTAACTGAATGTGCTAAAACAGGTGACGGAAATTTATTAGCTTTAGCCATAGATGCAGCACGGGAACGTGCTACATTAGGTGAAATTTCAGATGCTTTGGAAGAAGAATTTGGAAGGTATAAAGCACAAGTAAAATCAGTTAGCGGCGTGTATAGTAACGAAATAAAGAAAGACCCATCGTTTGCAAAAGCAAGGGAATTAGCAGATCAATTTGCTGAATTAGAAGGGCGTCGACCCCGAATTATGATTGCAAAAATGGGGCAAGACGGTCACGACCGTGGTGCCAAAGTAGTGTCTACCGGTTATGCCGATGTAGGCTTTGATGTAGATATTGGTCCGTTATTTCAAACACCTGCAGAAGCAGCCAAACAAGCGGTTGAAAACGATGTACATATTTTAGGAGTTTCCTCATTAGCTGCAGGACACAAAACCTTGGTTCCGCAGGTTATTGAAGAATTAAAGAAACACGACCGTGAAGATATCATGGTAATTGTAGGAGGGGTAATCCCTTCGCAAGATTATCAATATTTATTTGATGCTGGAGCTACTGCTGTGTATGGCCCTGGAACGAAAATCAGTGATGCGGCCATTGAAATACTACAAGTTTTAATCGATGCTGTGGAAGATTAATGAAAGACTATATTCTTAAAACAGAGCGATTAGGATTACGAAATTGGGAAGCTTCAGATATAGAACCCTTTACTGAAATGGGAAAAGACCCTGAAGTAATGAAGTACTTCCCTAGTCTACTTTCAGAAGAAGAATCGCGTAATCTCATTCAGAAACTACAAAAGCATTTTATTTTACACGGCTACTGCTATTTTGCTGTTGATATATTAGAAACTTCAGAATTTATCGGCTTTACTGGGTTTATGAATCAAACGTGGGAAAGTAAGTTTACACCTTGTGTAGATATGGGTTGGCGTTTAAAACGCAGCGCTTGGGGAAAAGGCTACGCAACAGAAGCCGCCAAAGCCTGTTTGGAAGCCGCTCTGCCAAAATTCAACCTAAAAGAAGTGTATGCTTTTACCCCAGATAAAAATATCCCATCACAAAAAGTAATGCAGAAAATTGGGATGAAATATACAGGTGATTTTCAGCATCCAAAATTAATTGGGGATGATCGGTTTAAGTATTGTGTGGCTTATAAGAAAAGCTGGTAATTATTTTACTATGCACGCATACTAATTAAAAGCGATTCCCTATTTTTACAAGACTAAAAAAAAACAGCTATGGATACTTCAGCAAAAATGCTTCGTGACGATGCACTTAAAGGAAAAACAATAGTCGTTACCGGTGGCGGTAGCGGATTGGGAAAATCAATGACTACCTATTTTTTAGAATTAGGTGCCAATGTGGTAATCACTTCTAGAAATATTGAAAAGTTAGAAACCGTTAAAAAAGAACTGGAAGAAGAGACTGGCGGAAAAGTTTTACCCGTTCAATGTGACGTGCGAAATTATGAAGAAGTTGAAGCGATGGTGAAAGCTTCGGTTAAAGAATTTGGAACAGTGGACGTTTTACTAAACAACGCCGCAGGAAACTTTATTTCCCCTACCGAGCGTCTTTCAGCCAATGCTTTTGATACGATTATCGATATCGTTTTAAAAGGAACAAAAAACTGTACGCTTGCCTTTGGAAAACATTGGATAGATAAAAAAGAAGAAAATAAAACCGTTTTAAACATTGTAACAACTTACGCGTTTACGGGATCTGCCTACGTAGTACCTAGCGCAACTGCAAAAGCTGGAATTTTAGCCTTAACACGTTCGCTAGCGGTAGAATGGGCAAAATATGGTATTCGCTTTAATGCCATTGCGCCAGGCCCATTCCCTACAAAAGGTGCGTGGGATCGTTTATTACCAGGCGATTTAAAAGAGAAATTTGATTTAGCTAAAAAAGTACCTTTAAAGCGTGTGGGTGACCACCAAGAATTAGCAAATTTAGCAGCATACTTAGTTTCAGATTTTTCGGCTTATTTAAATGGCGAAGTAGTTGTAATTGATGGTGGTGAATGGCTTAAAGGCGCCGGACAAATGAACTTGTTAGAAGATGTACCGGATGAAATGTGGGATATGCTGGAAATGATGATTCGTTCAAAAAAGAATAAATCGTAACATTTCAGAAAATTTAATACTAACTACACAAATTAAATAAACAGTACATTATGAAATCTAACTTTACGAAGTTGGCTTTTGCAGTGTTATTTACCGTAACATCAACTGCAATTGCTCAAAAGGACATTAAAGAACAATCAAAACCAGTAGATGCCACTGAAATTCCTGTAAACCCAGATGTTTTAACAGGTAAACTGGATAATGGCCTTACCTATTACATTCAGAACAATGGAAAACCGGAAGATAAAGTAGAGCTGCGCTTAGTTGTGAATGCTGGTTCTATTTTAGAGAATGAAAACCAACTTGGTCTTGCCCATTTTATGGAGCATATGAACTTTAACGGTACAAAGAATTTTCAGAAAAATGAATTAGTAGATTACTTGCAAAGTATTGGTGTGAAGTTTGGGGCTGACCTAAATGCTTATACCAGTTTTGATGAAACGGTATACATTTTACCAATTCCAAGTGATGACCCTGAGACTCTAGAAAAAGGTTTCCAAATTATAGAAGATTGGGCCCATAATGCGACCTTGACCGATGAAGCCATCGATGACGAACGCGGTGTTGTTCTTGAAGAATATCGCTTAGGCTTAGGTCCTGATAAACGGATGATGAAAGACTACTTACCAAAATTATTGTATGGGTCTAAATATGCAGAACGCCTTCCTATTGGCACCAAAGAAAATCTTGAAAATTTTGATTACGAAGATGTTAGAAGCTATTATAGAGACTGGTACCGTCCAGACTTAATGGCCGTAGTAGCCGTGGGTGACCTTGATGTAAAAACATTAAAAGCAAAAATTGAAAAGCATTTTGGGTCTATAGCAAAAGCTAAAAACCCTAAAAGACGTGAAACTTTTGAGCTTCCCAATCACAAAGAAACATTGGTTTCCATCGCAAGTGACAAAGAAGCCCCTTTTACCCGTGTACAAGTGGTGTACAAAGACCGTTTTGAAGCCCCCGAAGTAGAAACAGTTGTAGATTACAAAGAACAATTGACCAAAAATTTGTTTTCAACAATGATCAATAACAGGCTTCGCGAATTGAGCAATAGTGCAAACCCACCTTTCGTTTTTGGATTCTCTTATTATGGAAGTACTTACGCACGAGGTAAAAACGCATACCAAAGTATCGCTTCAACCAGCGAAACTGGACAGATGGAAGGACTAAAAGCCATATTGGAAGAAAACCAGCGTGTAAAATTATATGGTTTTCAAGAAGGCGAATTTGAGCGTGCTAAAAAAACATTTTTAGCGCAAATGGAAAAGCAATACAATGACCGCGACAAACAAGAAAGTGGAAGGATGGTTAATGAATTTGTAAATAATTTCCTTGAAAATGAACCTATTCCAGGTATTGAATGGGAGTATAAAACCAGTAAAGAAATACTTCCTTCTATTACTCTTGCTGAAGTAAATGAATTGATAAATCAGTTTATACACGAAGACAACCGGGTCATTATGTTAACCGGTCCTGAAAAAGAGGGCTTAAAACAGCCTACCGAAGCGGAAGTATTGGCTTTGTTAAAAGAAGTTAAAACTTCAAAAGTAGAGGCATACGAGGATACTGAAGTGCGTCAAAACTTGGTTGAAAGCCTAAAACCGGAAGGCTCTATTGTTAAGACCGAACAAAACGAAGCGCTTGGTTCTACTACGTTTACGTTAAGTAATGGTGCGATGGTAACCGTTAAGCCCACCGATTTTAAAAATGATGAAGTATTGTTTGAAGCTTTCAGCTTTGGAGGAACAAGTTTATATTCAGATGAAGATTACCTTGCAACAGCCTTTGCAAACCAAGGATTGGCTGAAGCCGGAATTGGTGGTCTTTCAAAAACCGATTTATCCAAAATGATGAGTGGTAAAATTGCATCTGTAAGTCCATACATAAGGAATCTTACCGAAGGTTTGAGTGGTCAAGCTGCCCCAAAAGACCTGGAGACGATGTTTGAAATGATTTATCTATACTTTACAAACTTGAATAAAGATACGGAAGCCTATCAATCGTTCATTTCAAAACAAAAAGGGTTTTTAGGCAACTTAATGTCCAACCCACAATTTTATTTTTCAGATCAAATAGGAAAATTTAAAAACAAAGGAAACGACAGGTATACAGGCTTTCCAACACCAGAAGCTTTAGACAAAGCTGATTATGACCTTGCTTACAAAAAATACCAGCAACGTTTTGCCGATGCGGGTGACTTCCATTTCTACTTTGTAGGAAATGTGGATGAAGAAAAATTAAAAGAGTTTTCAAAAAAATACATTGCTTCGTTACCATCTACCAAGTCTAACGAATCATACAAGATAGACGATTTCCGTGAAGATGATAGTTTCAGAAAAAAAGTAATCAATAAAGGAACAGATCCAAAAAGTTTGGTCACTATTTCTTGGATTGAAGACGATGTTACATATTCAGCAAAGAAAGAGCTTCAAATGAAAGCTTTAGGTGAAATCCTTACCATTAAGCTTATTGAAAAGCTACGGGAAGAAGAAGGCGGGGTTTACGGTGCTGGTGCCCGTGGAAATTTCAGTAAAATACCGTATGGAGAGGCTTCGTTCAGTATTTCGTTCCCTTGCGGACCTGAAAACGTAGATAAATTGGTAGAAGCTTCATTAGCTGAAGTAGAAAAAATAAAGACTGAAGGCCCAAGCGATAAAGACCTTGCCAAGGTAAAAGAAACATTTCTTTTAGAGCATAAGGAAAGTATGAAACAAAACAAGTATTGGCTCTCTTCTATGGTAACTGCAGCTAAAGAAAGCAGGGACGCTTCAAAAATGCTCAATTTTGAAAAAGCAGTAGAAGCATTGAACAAAAAAGATATCCAGAAAATGGCAAATGATATTCTGGACAAAAACTATTTATTGGGAATCTTAATGCCTGAGGAACAAAAATAGTCTATCTCTTACTTGATTACAGAAGGGTTTCCGAACAGGAAGCCCTTTTTTATTAAAAAAAACACCGTTTCATCAAATTTGAAAAAAATGTTCACTTCCTGTTAACAAAAATGATTTTATGTCCGCAGAATTAATCGTATTTTTAGCCTTTAAACCATAACAGACTTAATGGGTAAAATAATAGCAATTGCCAATCAAAAAGGAGGCGTGGGCAAAACCACCACCTCGGTAAATTTAGCTGCCTCTTTAGGCGTATTAGAGAAAAAAGTTTTATTGATTGATGCCGATCCCCAGGCCAATGCTACTTCGGGATTGGGTATTGATGTAGAAGAAGTTGAAAAAGGTACGTACCAAATACTGGAACACACCATAGCTGCTGCCGATGCCATTATGGAAACTTCTTCGCCTAATTTGCACCTTATTCCGGCGCATATAGACTTGGTTGCCATAGAAATTGAACTGGTTGATCAAGACAAGCGTGAATCGATGCTGAAAAATGCAATTACAGGCTTAAAAGAGCAATACGACTATATTTTAATTGATTGTGCGCCATCACTTGGGTTGCTTACACTAAATGCTTTAACAGCTGCAGATTCTGTCATCATTCCTATTCAGTGTGAATACTTTGCTTTGGAAGGTTTAGGAAAATTATTAAACACAATAAAAAGTGTTCAAAAAATACATAATAACAACCTCGATATTGAAGGCTTGTTATTGACTATGTACGATTCTCGTTTACGCCTTTCCAACCAAGTGGTAGATGAAGTTAAAAAACATTTTGACGAAATGGTCTTTAAGACAATCATTATGCGAAATGTCCGTTTAAGTGAAGCACCTAGCTATGGCGAAAGTATCATTAGCTATGATGCAAGTAGTAAAGGCGCCAATAATTATTTAAGTTTGGCACAAGAGTTAATTGAAAAAAACTAGAAACGATCGATGGCGAAAGCAACAAAAAAACAAGCCTTAGGACGAGGACTTTCAGCTTTACTGAATGATCCCTCAAATGATATAAAATCTGCTGAAGATAAAAACGCAGACAAAGTAGTTGGTAATATTGTTGAATTGGAACTGGAAACGATTGAAGTAAATCCATTTCAACCACGTACCAGCTTTAATGAAGAAACATTGCGTGAGTTAGCTTCTTCCATAAAAGAATTAGGAGTAATTCAGCCTATAACCGTTCGTAAATTAGGTTTTAATAAATACCAATTAGTAAGTGGAGAGCGTCGTTATAGAGCTTCAAAACTAATAGGCTTAGAGCGTATTCCTGCATACATACGCATTGCGAACGATCAAGAGTCGTTAGAGATGGCCTTGGTAGAAAATATTCAACGCCAAGATTTAGACCCTATAGAAATTGCACTCTCTTACCAACGTTTAATTGAAGAAATTGAAATTACACAAGAAGAATTAAGTGATCGTGTGGGTAAAAACCGTTCGACGATTGCCAATTATTTACGTCTTTTAAAACTTGACCCTATTATCCAAACCGGAATGCGGGATGGGTTTATTTCAATGGGTCACGGACGTGCTTTAATCAATGTTGATAACACTGATCATCAATTGGACATTTACGAAAAAATTCTTAGCAACAAGCTCTCTGTACGTGATACCGAGGCTTTGGTACGCACCTACAAGTCTGGTGATGAAAAACAAAGCAAGCCAGCTAAAAAGGCAACACCTCAATTTGCCAATAAAGGCAGAAAAGAATTAGAAGATCTTTTAGAAACAAAAGTTAATGTAAAAGTTTCAAAGTCAGGAAAAGGGCAATTGGTTGTTCCTTTTAAAAACAAAGAAGATTTTCTACGCATTCTCAAGCTATTAAAAAGTGAAAAGTAGGTTTTTAAATATCCTATTTCTTGTACTGGCAATTTCAACTTTTGCACAAGAAGCCGATTCTACTGCTGTACAAAAAGATAGCGTGGTTGTATCTGAAAAGAATAATGGTATCGTAATAAAAGATACTGTTTTAGAAAAAAAACCATATAATCCATTAGCACCATCAAAAGCTGCATTCTATTCTGCTGTGGTACCAGGTTTAGGACAAGCTTACAATAAAAAGTACTGGAAAATCCCTATCGTTTATGCAGGAATGGCTACTGGGGTTTATTTTTATTTAAAAAATGATGATGATTATAACCAGTTTAGAGATGCCTATAAAAGACGTTTAGCTGGTTTTACTGATGATGAGTTTCAAGGTATTTCAGACGATCGATTAATAGACGCACAGCGAAACGCTAAAAAAAATAAAGATTACAGCATTATTGCTGTGGTCGTTGTATATATGTTGAATATTGTCGACGCGAATGTTGATGCACACCTTCAGCAGTATAATATTTCTGAAGACCTTTCAATTACTCCAAATTTTGAAGTAAACCCAATTAACACACAAGCCAATTACGGTTTATCATTTCGATTTAAATTATAATGAAATTAGCAATTTTAGGATACGGTAAAATGGGTAAGACCATTGAAAAGTTAGCTCTTGAAAAAGGCCACGAGATTGTATATATATCAGGTAGTGATTTTGAAGAAGGAAACCTTAAAAACGCCGAAGCAGCTATAGAGTTTTCAGTACCCGAAGCGGCTGTAAAAAATATAACACTTTGTTTTAAAGAAAGTATTCCTGTTGTTTGTGGTACAACTGGCTGGCTCGATGATTATGAAAAAGTGCTAAATAAATGTGAAGAGCGTAACGGAAGATTCATTTATGCGTCCAACTTCAGTGTAGGTGTTAATTTATTTTTCAGTATGAATGAGCATGTAGCTAAGTTAATGGCGCCGTGGGATGAATATGATGTTTCTGTAGAGGAAATTCACCACACGCAAAAGAAAGATGCCCCTAGCGGCACGGCCATTACCATTGCAGAAGGGATTATAAAACATTCTGATAAAGAAAACTGGAAGTTGGATGAAGCTTCAGAAAAAACAATTCCAATAACAGCAAAACGGGAAGGTGATGTAAAAGGGACACACAGTGTGGAATATAGCTCAAAAATTGATACTATTTCAATAAAGCACAAGGCTCATACACGCGACGGATTTGCAAAAGGTGCTATCCTTGCTGCAGAATGGCTTTCAAAAAAAGAAAGCGGTGTTTACACGATGAAAGATGTGTTGGGAATTTCGTAGTATTGCATTGTAATTATTAAAAAAATTAGATAAAAAAGAAGATACATATCTTCAGAAAATATATAAAAGATGAGTTGGACAGGTTGGTTAATATTTTTCCTATTAGTACAAGTAATCCACTTTTTGGGCACTTGGAAGTTATACGTTAAAGCTGGAAGACAAGCTTGGGAAGCTGCAGTTCCTGTTTATAATGCTGTGGTTTTAATGAAAATTATCAACCGCCCTTGGTGGTGGACCATTCTACTTTTTATTCCTATTGTTAACTTAATTATGTTCCCCGTTGTTTGGGTAGAAACTCTTAGAAGTTTTGGCCGAAACAGCAATGCAGATACTTTTCTTGCCATTATTACAGTTGGTTTATACATCTATTACATTAACTATACGCAAGAAGTAACCTACATTGAAGAGCGTAGCTTAAAACCACGAACTGCTGCGGGAGAATGGGTAAGTTCCATATTATTTGCTGTAGTGGCAGCAACTATTGTACACACCTATTTTATGCAACCGTTTACCATCCCTACCGCATCGTTGGAAAAAACATTATTGGTAGGTGATTTTCTATTTGTAAGCAAGTTTCATTATGGTGCTAGAGCGCCTATGACGCCTCTTTCATTCCCAATGGTTCACGATACCATTCCGGTGGTAAAAACAAAGTCATACATTCCAAAACCACAAATACCATATTTTAGGTTTCCAGGGTTTGAAGATATTGAACGCAATGATATTGTTGTGTTTAACTGGCCAATTGATGAGTTTGAAGATATTGGACCACCACCAAAAGGTCATGCTTACAAGCCTATTGACAAAAAATCGAACTACGTAAAACGTTGTGTGGGCTTACCAGGAGACTCTTTAGAAATTCGTGATGGGTATGTATACATTGACGGAAAACAAAATGACTTACCAGACCGTTCTAAAATTCAGTTTTCATATGCATTTAGAACAAAAGGTAAAATCAATCCAAATATATTTAGAAATCAATATGATATTACCGACGGTATTGGGTATGACGAAAATTTAAAAGCATACATTCTACCAGCAGTTTCAGATGAGGCGTTGGCTAAGATGAAGAAGAATCCAAATATAGCTGAGGTTTTCAGGTATAAATCTGAAGAAGACGTGTTTGATGCTGGGATTTTTCCGCAAGACGATCGGTATAAATGGAACGCCGATAATTTTGGACCAATTTATATTCCGAAGAAAGGTGCTACAGTTGACATAAACCTTGAATCACTTCCGTTTTACCGTCGCATAATAGAGGTATATGAAGGCAGCGAATTAGGTATTGACAATAAAATAACCACTTCTGGAAACCAAGTATTGCTCAATGGAAATCCTATGAGCAACTACACCTTTAAACAAGATTACTACTGGATGATGGGTGATAACCGTAACAACTCGCAAGATGCGCGTATGTGGGGTTATGTACCTTTTAACCACGTAGTTGGTAAACCGGTTTTTATCTGGATGAGCTGGGATAGCACCAAACAAGGTATTATGAATAAAATACGTTGGGAACGTCTCTTTACAACGGTAGGCGGCAAAGGTAAACCGGTTTCATACCTTTCTTATTTCTTAGTTTTATTAGGTATTTGGTTTGCTTTTGATTTTTTCAGAAAAAGAAGAAAAAAGAGCGGTAAGTAAAAAAGAAAAGCATCTCTATTAGCTTAGCTAATTTTGTTGAAATGGAATCTATTTTAGTACATCCTACTTATTTTCCTTCCATCGCACAAATGGTGGCTGTAAGCCAAGCTGAAAAGGTAGTTTTTGAAGTGGCTGGCAATTACCAAAAACAGTCATACCGCACTCGTGCGTATATTGCACATAGTAATGGAAAGCTGTTGCTCAACATTCCTATTAAACATACAGGAAAACGTCAAAAGTCTAAAGAAGTTATGGTAGAAAATGATTTTCCTTGGCAATCTCAACACTGGAAATCATTAGAAACGGCGTACCGCACTTCCCCCTTTTTTGAGTTTTATGAGGACGAACTATATCCGTTGTTTAACGAACCAGCTGAAAGGCTCTTAGACCACAATATCCGTATTTTTAATACTGTTTGTGAATTAATAGAGTTAGAAGTTCCTATTACTTACACACAAGAATATTTAAAAGAACCTGAAAACAACAAAGACTTGCGCTATTTAGCTAAAGCAAAAAACCAAAAAACATTTAATTTAAAGCCTTACAAACAAGTTTTTGAAGCTAACCACGGATTTCTATCAAACCTATCAATTTTGGATCTATTATTTAATGAAGGACCCAACACGCTTAACTATTTGCAACAACAGGAAGTTCAGTTTTGAGGTTTATTATATTAGAGTTCTAAAACAGTAAACTTATTCACTAAGGGATCTAAATTATTTTTAACTTCAGAAAGTAAACCCGTTCCATGTTCTAAGTAAAATTCTGAAAAATTCATGGTGCGTTCTTGCAAACTTTGGTTGGGAAATAAGGTGTTTTGAATTTTTGTCAGTCGTTCTAACTCATCTGCCAATTTACGTTTCTGCGCTTTCAATAAACGCTTTTCTAAGTTATCTAACCCGTTTAATTGCTTTTTCTCTTGTGCACCAACGGCTCCTAAAAAAGAAGCATCTGTTTTTTCAGCAATTGTATATAAATCTTTAAACTGCTGTTGAAGATGCTCACGCTGTTCAGAAAAATCGATATCAATTTCTGAAATTCGATGCGTGTGCTTTATTTTCAATTCATGTTGTTTCAGGAATAAGTCTTCTACTGAAACATTTAACTTATCAAGTTTTTTTGAAAGCTTAGAAGGTAGAAGCAACACTGAGTTCCGAAGCAATAGCATAGGGAAAGGCACTTCTACCGCATTAAAATAATCTTTTAATTGAAACCAATAGGCCAATTCACCACCACCGCCAACATAACATAGATTAGGTAACACCACCTCTTGAAACAGTGGTCTAAGTAACGCATTGGGTGAAAACCGCTCGGGATGATTCTCTAACTCTTCAAGCAATTCTTCTTTTGTAAACGACAGGTCAGTTTCGTTAATATAGAAGGTTCCGTCTCGTTCAATGATACGTTCGCGAAGCCCTTCTTTCAAGTAAAACAGGTTTATTTCCCGTGGGTGTACTTGTTCGGTATAACCCAAATCGGTGAGTTGTTTGGTGGTTTCTGTTACTTTTTTAAAAGATAGGTTTTCAGTCAACTCTTTTTCAGCATACGGGATAAACGCTTTTTTAAGTGAAGCATCATTTCCATCAATAATTACTAAACCGTATGTTTTAAATAATTCGTTAGCAAGGTAACGAGTAGCAGCTGTTAGGTTTTTATGTTTCGTATAGGCTTCTGCAAAAAGGTCGGTTAGGTATTGTGCGTGTTCACTATTTCCTAATTTGGCTTTTACTGCTCCTAAAACCTCATCTAATCCTTTTGTAGATAATTCCCCTACTGCTCCAGACGCTTCCCTACTCCACTGTATTTTTTTCCCTTCGAGATTAAAATAGTTTATCTCTTCAAAATCGTGGTCTTCGCTTGCCATCCAATAAACCGGTACAAAATGGTTTTCAGGGTCTTCTTTGTTTAGTTTTTCTGAAAGATTAATTACCGAGAATATTTTATATAAAAAATAAAGTGGCCCTGTAAATAAATTGAGTTGATGGCCAGTAGTGATGGTAAGGGTATTCTTATCTGCGAGCGATTGTATATTATCCCGCGTTTCTTTGGAAATGGAAGCGTTTATATATTGCTTTTTTAATGCTTCAACTAATATATCTCTAGATTCTTGTGTAAAACTTTGCTTGGCTTCTATCTGTTTTTTGAAGTTCCCCACCTTCGGAAAATTTCCGTAGAAAGAGGTTAAACTATCATTTTCAGCAAGATAGTCGCAAATTAAGTTTGAAAAATAACCTGTTTCGGCGTACGGGATTGTTTTAGTTGGCATATAACATTAGAAAATTGACACAAAGGTAACCACTTTGCGTGGTTTGTGATTTTAAAGATACGTTAATGTTGGCGGGTTTCAAATTCGAAACTTTTTTGAGATTTCAATTCTATAAATTCAGCTATCTTTAACGCTTCAAAGAAAAACACATACGAATGAACAAGCTTTTTACTCTCCTCTTTTTATTTGTTTCAACATGTATTTTTGCACAAGTACAATCTCCAGACGAATTTTTAGGATACAAAATAGGCACTCAGTTTTCGCGTCATGCCGATGTGGTAAATTACTTTCAGCATGTAGCCGATAACAGCAATATGGTTACCTACCAAACGTACGGTAAAACTAACGAGCGGCGTCCGCTTACCTATGCCATTGTTTCTTCAGAAGAAAATCTAGCAAATATTGAAACCATTAGAACCAATAATTTAAAAAGTATAGGAATAGAATCGGGATCTGCAAATCCTGAAAAAGCTATCGTATGGCTTAGTTACAATGTACACGGTAACGAAGCTTCCAGTACCGAGGCAGCAATGACAACACTGTACGAATTAATTACTAAAAAGCAAGATTGGTTGCAAAACACCGTCGTAATTATCGATCCATGTGTTAATCCCGATGGTCGTGATCGGTATGCAAATTGGTACAATCAAGTAAAGGCAACACCTTACAACCCTTCACAAGATGCAACCGAACATCACGAACCTTGGCCAGGCGGGCGTCCTAATCATTATCTTTTCGATTTAAACCGTGATTGGGCGTGGGCTTCTCAAGTAGAAACACGCCAACGTTTAAAAATTTATAACCAATGGATGCCGCACGTTCACGTAGATTTTCATGAACAAGGCATTAACGAACCATATTACTTTGCTCCTGCAGCCGAACCGTTTCACGAAATCATTACTCCGTTTCAGCGAGATTTTCAAACACAGATTGGTAAAAACCACGCCAAGTATTTTGATAAAGAAGGCTGGCTGTTCTTTACACGTGAACGTTTTGATCTGTTATACCCTAGCTATGGGGACACCTACCCTGTTTTTATGGGAGCCATTGGTATGACCTATGAGCAGGCCGGGCACGGTTTTGCAGGCTTGGGCGTCAATACCGACGAAGGCTTCGAGCTTACGTTAAAAGACCGTGTAGCACATCATACCACTACTGGTCTTTCTACCATAGAAGTAGCTTCAAAGAATGCAGCTACATTAACTTCAGAGTTTAAAAAGTTTTTTACCACTACTAATTCTAAATATAAAAGCTATGTTCTTACTGGAAAAAAAGATAATATTCGTGCTCTAACCGAACTATTGGACATACACCAAATACAATATGGATACACCAATAGCGGCTCGGTAACGGGATATAACTATGCCGATGCCCAAACAGGCTCTATAAAAGCTGAGAACGCTTTGGTAGTGAGCACCAACCAACCAAAAGGTAAAATGGTAAAAGTATTGTTCGAGCCTAAAACAAAACTATCCACTCCCGTAACGTATGATATTACCGCGTGGAGCCTGCCGTATGCGTATGGGTTAGATGCCGTAGCAAGTACATCGTTGGTTTCGGCTAATGCCAATCCGCTTACTACTTTTAAAACTAATACTGCTGTTTCAAGCGCAGCAGGTTATATTGCTAAGTGGAACAGTATGTATGATGCTATTTTTTTAGCTGACTTACTGAAACATGACATCCGTGTGCGGTTTTCTGAAAAGAAATTAAGCTTTAATGGTAATACATTTGACCGTGGAAGTTTGATTATTACTCGAAGTGACAATAAAAGCAATTCAGCTTTTGATACAACGGTAACCAAACTTGCCAATAAGCATAAGCGTGAGTTATATGCTTCTAGTACCAGTTTTGCTGATACGATGACCGATTTTGGTTCGCCCGATATTAAAGTAGTGAACAAACAGCGTATTGCTGTATTGCAAGGCGAAGGTACTTCTTCGTTAAGCTATGGTACCATTTGGCATTTCTTTGAAAAACAGTTAGAATACCCTATTACCTCAATCAACACCGATGATTTTGATGATATTAACCTAAGTAACTATGATGTATTGGTCATGCCGAGCGGATGGTATGGTAGCGTTTTAGGTGATGACATGTTTAATACGCTAAAAGATTGGGTTCGTAGTGGAGGAAAAGTAATAGCCATTGGCAATGCAGTACGCAGCTTTAAAAACAAAGATGGGTTTGCTCTTCAATTAAATGATGATGAATCTAAAGAAGAAAGCACAGATTCAACCAAAAAAAATAACCTCACCCCTTACGATCAACGTGAGCAGGAAGGTACGGAAAACATGATAACAGGAAGTATCTTTAAAGTAACCATGGACCCTTCACACCCAATGGCTTTTGGGTACGGCGACAACTATTTCAGTTTAAAATTGGGAAGCACCTCGTATCGTTTTTTAGATTCTGGGTATAATGTTGGATACATTAAAGGCGAAGCAGAAAACGTTTCCGGATTTGCAGGCAATGAAGCTAAAAAAGGCTTGACCGACTCTTTGGTGTTTGGTGAAGACCGTATTGGTCAAGGTTCGGTAGTATATTTGGTAGATGATGTGCTGTTCCGTTCGTTTTGGCAAAACGGAAAACTACTGTTTGTAAACAGTCTGTTTTTTGTAAATAACAATGCTTTTACCCTTTAAATTAAACTCTTAAAATAGTGTAAAACAGCCTATAAAAGTATGCACTTTATAGTACCTTCGGAAAAAAGAAGTATTATGAAACGTATATTTTTACTTACCCTAACGGTGCTGTTTTTTGCAGCCTGTAATAATTCAGAAAAGAAGAAAACGGAAGAAGCTTCCATGACTGCGGAAACGGAACAACCTAAAAAAATGGAGGAACCCGCTTCCGAAGATTTTATAGACATCACCCCTATTGAGCACGCCACGATGGTATTGCAATGGGATGACACAGTACTTTATGTAGACCCTGTTGGCGGTGCTAAAGCTTTTGAAGGCCAGCCAAGTCCCAATATAATATTGGTAACCGATATTCACGGCGACCATATGAATGCCGAAACCATTCAGGCTGTACTAACCGAGAACACCAAACTCATTGCCCCACAAGCCGTAGCCGATAAACTACCAAAAGCATTACAAGAACGAGTTCAAGTAATGAACAATGGTGAAAGTGCCATACATTCTAATATTGCCATAGAAGCCATCCCAATGTACAACCTACGTGAAGAGGCCTTGAAATTTCATAAAAAAGGACGCGGTAATGGTTATATCCTTGAAAAAGATGATAAGCGGGTATATATTTCCGGAGATACAGAAGACATCCCAGAAATGCGCAACCTAACCAATATTGACATTGCTTTTGTATGTATGAATTTACCCTACACCATGCCAGTTGATAAAGCTGCCGAAGCCGTTTTAGCCTTTAAGCCCAACGTAGTATATCCATATCACTTTAGGGGTACAGAAGGGCTAAGCGATGTTAGCAAGTTTAAAGATTTGGTAAACAAAGGAGACGAATCTATTACGGTAACCCAATTGGATTGGTATCCCAATCAATAAAAAATAGATTAGTTTTATATCAAAACCATTACTTTCGTAATGGTTTTGATATTATAAACAATGACCAAACTAACCCAATACCGAGAACAACATAACTTAACACAAGAAGAGCTAGCTGAAAAAGCTGGCGTTTCGGTGCGCACTATTCAACGTATTGAAGCGGGTGCTACCCCAAAAGGTTATACCTTAAAAACACTTGCTTCGGTCTTAGGTGTAGCTGAAGACGCCTTACGAGCAACTACCCCAGCAGAACCCCTCCCTACTCCTCATTTAGTTAAAATAATCAACCTATCATCGTTGGCATTTTTTATACTTCCGTTTGGGAATATTATCCTACCGCTTATTTTAATGCACTATAAAAAAGAAGTGAATACGCTTACCAAACAAATTGTTTCTGTCCAAATACTTTGGACTATCATTTCAAGTGTTCTTATAATGTTAAGTCCTTTTATTCAAAAGTGGTTTTCCCTGACCAGACAACTTATCCTCATTGTAATTATAGTTTGTGTTCTTACCAACCTATTTATTATTATTAGGAATACCGTTTCCTTAGACCAACAAAATAAACTATATATTAAACTGAATTTCAGCTTTATATAAACTTGTCATAAAAATGTCGGGCTATTGTCGGCTATGCTTTTACTACTTTCTGAAAGAACTTTCTGAAAATTGTATTTCGTTTTAACATTAAAAAAACTACACCTACTATGCAATATTTTCAAAATTTATGTACCGTAATTTTTATAGTTATTGCAGCACAAACCAATGCTCAAATACCTACAAATTCTTCTATTTTTAATGCATTAAAAAAAGCAGACAGCCTCGTCTTTACAGAAGGGTTTAATCGTTGTAATTTTTCCGCACTTAAAAAAATATTACATAAAGATCTTGAGTTTCTACACGATCAAAATGGAACTCAGGATTTAAATCAATTCTATGAGGCATTTACAAAAAGTATTTGTTCAGACTCTACTTTTAAGCCCATTCGTAAATTAATTCCTGAAACACTACAAGTATTTTCTTTACACAACAAAGGACAACTCTATGGAGCCATACAAACAGGTGATCACGTGTTCTACATTAAAGAACCAAATAAAGATGCCTATGCTACATCAAAAGGAAAGTTTATTCATACTTGGGTTTTAGAAAACGAACAATGGAAATTAAAACGTATCGTAAGTTACGAACATGCCCCACCAGAGGAAGAGTATGGAGCCAAGTTTAATGCAGATTACATTTTACCCTTATTTAACAATGACCATACCATTGAGACCTTATTAAAAAAACATCAAATCCCATCTATCTCTATTGGTTACATTAAAAATGGAGCATTACAACAAATACGTGCATTTGGCTCTAAAAAAGAAGGCAAACCTGTTACACACAATAGCCTGTATAAAATAGCGTCATTAACAAAACCCATTTGTGCAATAGTAGTACTAAAACTAATTAATAAAGAGGTTTGGAGTTTAGATGAACCCGTTTCTACTTATTTTGTCGATCCCGATATTGCAAATAGCCCATATATGAACACGTTAACAACTCGTCATATATTATCACATCAATCAGGGTTTCCTAATTGGAGGTACCTCACAGCAGATAAAAAACTAGCGTTTCAGTTTGAACCTGGCACCCAGTTTCAATATTCGGGAGAAGGATTTGAGTATCTTCGAAAAGCAATAGAACATAAACTAAACCGCCCTTTTGAAGCTATCGCTACTGAAATACTCTTTGAGCCTCTTGGTATGGATAATACTCATTTTTATTGGACTCCAGAAGTCAATGAAGACAAGTATGCAGTAGAGCATAATGAACAAGGTAAACCTATTGCTTTTAAAAAGTACACCCGTATTAATGCCGCTGCAAACGTAATAACGACAGCTGAGGACTACTCTAAATTTCTGCTTCATATATTGGATGGTGCCGGACTATCACAACCCCTGTATCGATCATTTATTTCAACACAAGCCAATCAACAAAAAGGAATAGATTGGGGGCTCGGTATGCAGCTGCTATCTGGACTACCCAATAATGAGCTTGCTATTATGCATACTGGTGGAGATTACGGAACTAAAACCATTGCTATTCTATTACAGGAATCTAAACAAGGGTTGGTTTTGTTTACCAATTCTGAAAACGGTATGGTACTATGGCAAAAGATTATAACTGAATACTTTGGAGATATAGGAAAAGAAATAGTTACCAGAAATTTACAAGAATAATGAGCTACTTCTATAAAATACATATATCGTACTAATTGTGAATCTATGACATCCATCAACATCACTTTTAAATACATGTTAGCTACGTTCGCTGCTGTATTTTTTACATGGCTAATTCACGAGTTTGCACATTGGAGTATGGCCGAAGTTCTTGGGTATACAGCTAATATGGCCTTAAACGGCACCTCGTTTGTAGCTGGGGAAGATCCTAGCACAGGGCAGCGTATCATCATTTCAGCGGCGGGACCTGTAATTACCATAATACAAGCAATTGTGGTTTTTCTATTCTTAAACTATAAACGGTGGAATCAATACCTATATCCTTTGCTATTTACTGCTTTTTATATGCGATTGTTAGCTGGAGGTATGAATGTCATCAACCCAAATGATGAAGGCCGTATTAGTCAGTTTTTAGGATTGGGCACCTACACCATACCGGTATTAGTTAGTGCCTTTTTACTGTATTTGGTGTACAGGGTTGCCAAACGTCACCAACTTTCTTGGAAGCTTCAAGCTACCACTACCCTATTGGTCATGGTTTTTAGCTCTATTCTTATTCTTTTAGATCAATTTTTAAGTGTTCAATTGCTATAAAAACCGAGTGTTTTCCTGCCTTCACTCTAGTTTGCTTCGGGGTTTCTTCGCAAAACGTCCTTTTTTGGAAAATAGCCCCAACCCGTTCCCGAAGGATCCCCGAAGGAAACCCGAACAAAACCCCTTAAAATTTGGGTATAATCTGCATATGTCGTCACATGAATGCAGAGGAATGCAAATACCTTCATGTACCATCACAGATTTGCAGCTCTTACCAGACTCGGTCAATCGTCGTCAAACTCCGTCATTTGTTGTCAATTGGCTGCAAGTTGTTGGGGAATATGAAAGGTTTGATTAGCTTTAAACCACGGATATACCTGCTTTTAGGAAAAATATTCGTTTGATGTATCGCTTAAAAAAACGAAACAAAAACCTATTTACAAGATTTTGTAAAGTGGAATTTTTAAGTATATTTGGCGGCAATTTAACTTTTTATTAAGATTTCAAAGCTTTAACCCCAAACACTAATTACCCATTTTAAACCCATACAATAAACCAAACATACTACTAAAGGCTATGCCTTTTTGTGGTGGGTTATTTATTACCATAAACAAAAACCAATATTTAAATTAAACAGATGAGAAGTATTAAGATTACCCTACTATTAATTTCAGTTATTATAGCAACAAGTTGTGCCTCTGGGTATAAAATGATTGAACCAAAATCAATTAATTATGTTTCAAGAAACGAAAACAATGGAGCAAAACTAGAGTACAAATATGATTTGCTCGATAAAAAGTATGCAAAAAAAGAAGTAAAAAAAGGGGTAAAGTTAGTGGCTGTTAAAATAACGAATGAGTCTGATAGGGACTTAATGTTTGGAAGGGAAATTAAACTTACTTATGAAAACGGAAAGGAAATAGTGGCCATGGAAAACGACAAGGTGTTTAAATCCTTAAAGCAAAGCCCAGCTTCTTATTTGTTTTATCTTTTGTTAACCCCTTTAAATTTATACACATCAAGTTCAGATGGCGACACAAGTTCTACGCCTATAGGGCTAGTAATTGGACCTGGCCTTGCCGGCGGAAACATGATTGCAGCCGGGTCTGCAAACAAGAAATTTAAAACAGAGCTTTTAGAGTACAACATCAATGGAACCCTAATTAAAAAAGGCGAAACCAAATATGGACTGGTAGGAATAAAATCTGACTCTTTTGATGCTTTAAAAATAAAAGTGGAATAAAAACAAGAGCCGCAAGAAAAGATATATGATTTTGTGAGTTGCGTTTTTTAAGTATATTTGAGACAGCACTCCCCTTTTAAATTAATATAGTAAGAACACTTTTTCTAGTTAGTACTGCGCATAGCATGCCAAATAGAGGAACTAACAGCGGAAAAACCGTTCATATAAACAAGTTGTGTGTAATGCGAAAAAAAATATAGATGGGATTTGAACTTTGGTACTCAAAACATACAGGAATTAGAAGAAAAGGAACATCTTTTTCCGAATTACAAGACATATTTATCGATGACATTACCGCCAAATACATTTTTGAACCATTAGCTTGTTGCCAAATAACTGACAACCCATTTGAAGTAAAAAACACGCTCAAACAGAGAGATTTTGATACACTTGGTGTTGTAGATGATAATGGAGTTAAACTCGGATATATCGTAAGAGAAAAACTCGGAGAAAAAACGATTGACAATTATCTTGAAAAATTTGATATAGAAATTGTTATATCGGAATCCACACCATTATCGGAACTTTTTGAAATTCTACTTGAAAAAGAGTATGTATATATTTTGAGTAAAAACACTATTGATGGAATTGTCACTCGTGCAGACATTAACAAACCTATAGTTAGAATTTATCTTTTCGGATTAATATCACTATTCGAATTACATTTAAATTATTGGATAACCCAAAATTATGACAACGAATCTTGGATAGATGTTTTAAAACAAGTAAGAATTGAATCCGCAGAAAAAATCTTTAATGAAAGAAAAGGGAATAATGTACAATTGACTTTGTTAGAATGTATTCAAATGTGCGACAAGAGAGATATTTTACGAACTACTGATGATTTTATAAAAGAATTCGACTTTACGAAAAACGGATTTGAAAGGCTTCTTAAAGATGTTGAAAAAATAAGAAATGAATTAGCTCATAGTCAAAATTCAATAATAGCAAATTTGGAATGGACTGTCTTTGTGAATACAATTAAAAATGCAAAAGAGTTTTTAGTAAAGTCCGAGGAAAAAATTGAAAAATAAAGCACTACACACAACAATGTATAATCGCAATTACGGCGGATTCGACTACGTCCGAATCCACTCGGAATTGCGAGCGTCAGTGCCAAACCGAAAATTAACGCATATTAACCCGTAACTGACGGTTATACGAGACCGTTACCCACAATTATGAGAAAAATACTGCTGACATTAATAATCTGCTTTTTGAGTCTAATTAATTATGCTCAAGAAAATATCACATCTGAATTAGAAAAAATTTATGGAGACGAAAAATATGATTTGATTATTTCCGAGCATTCTGAAAAAGTAAACGACTATCCCGCAAAAGCAGTTTACTATGTTGCTATGGCTTATTATATGAAAACGAATGACAATAAAGTATTGGAATTAATGGATTTGTCTATTCAAAAGGACAAAACCGACCCTGATGCATATTTTATTAAAGGAATGACTTTTAATTATATGGGACAATTTGACAAAGCAATTGAATCTTTCAGTAAAGCAATCGAATTAGATTCCACAAACTCAAATTACTTCAGCGGTTTAGGAGATTCATATATTAGTCAAGAAAAATATAAAGACGCACTAACAGCATATACTACTGCAACTGAAAAAAAAGAGCCGATTGACCGACCATTTACAATGATTCCACAAATTTATGCTGAACTGAATCAACCTGAAAAGGCTTTAGAGGCCTTTTATAAATCAAAACAAACCATATCAAAAGAATCTGATTCATATATAAACGCATTATATAATATCGGACTTTACGAGTTTCTAAATAAGGAATTTGAAAAATCCGAAATTGCTTTTAAAGAACTAATTGAATTAGTACCAAATGATTATCATTCAATTTCAAAGCTGGTTCAAGTTTATTATGGGCAAAAAGAATATGAGAAAACTAAACCTCTAAAAGAAAAATTATATAAGGCTTATAACCAAGGCAAACTCAAAGACAATTTAAAAGACCAATTTTGCTTTGACCAATTTGATTGGGAAGATAAGTACATTTTTGCGTTTGAAAGGTTTGCAGAAAAAGAAGGAAAACTTTATTACAAACACATTTTTCACGTAACAGACAAAGAAAATGGAAAAACCAAATTTACCATTCAAACTGAGAACTCGCCAATTTCAGTTGAGTTAGGTGGACCAAAATATGTTCTTGGAATGGATAAAAATGGAACTCATTCAACATTCAGATATGGATTTGAAGAAGACTTCAATTACGAAGATTTAAAAAAGACAGTGCTTCTTGTCCTTGAAAAGAAAATTAAGGCTGGAGCGAGTTCAAGACCAACTAAAAAGAATAAATAACTAATTGTGGGTAACAATGGCTATAAGTAACTGCTTGTTCTCGCCTACTTAAGTGCTAACTCATGCAACTACTCATGGCCGAGACCATTGTGGCACATTTGACCAAAAATCTATGAAACAAAAAATTACTCTACTTTTATCCTTATTCTTTTCACTTGCAATTTACAGTCAAATTGATTCAACAAAAATTGCCTTTATTGCATATTGGTCAATAGGCGATGATTACGATTTTAAAGTATCAAAAGTCAAAAGAGAATGGAAAAATGATGTGTTAACCAAAAAAGATTCATCGCAGTATATTGCAAATTTTAAAGTTTTAGATTCTACAGAAGAATCATATAAAATTCAATGGACGTATAAAAACAATATTGTAAGTACATTTCAAGAGAAAGCTGAAAAAATATTCGAAGACAAAGAAGCTGTCAATCAAATTCTCAAAAAAAATGACCTCTCAAAAGTAATTTATAAAACAAATGAACTTGGAGAATTTATTGAAATTTTAAATTGGAAAGAGTTAGGAGAATCAACAAAATTATTGCTGCAAGAAATGCTAAATAATTTTGAAAAAAAGAATCCAGAAAAAGTTAACGAATTAAGAAATGCTATGAACCCAATTATTGATATATATAGTTCTAAACAAGGTCTCGAACAATTGGCGATTAAAGAACTTCAATATTTTCACTCTCCATTTGGACTGGAATACGATATTACAGAGCCAATTGAATATAAACAAGAACTTCCGAATGTTTTGGGAGGTGAACCAATTTTGGCAGATGCTACGCTAACCTTTGAGGAAGTAGACTTTGAAAATAGCTTTTGTTCATTGAAAGAGGAGACTGTCATAAATCCAGATGATACCAAACGAGTAGTTCAAGAATTATTCACGAGAATGAAAATTGACGAATCAAAAACTGACAACACTTTCGATAATGCAGTTTTTGATATAACAGATTTAAACTACTATCAATATTATTTTTATCCAGGAGTACCCCATTACATTTATGGAGGTAGAAAGTTCGTTTTAAAAATGGAAAAAACAGACATAGAAAAAATTGAAGAACTTTATATTGAGTTAATTTACGATGAATAAAAAAATGCCAAAACAACATATATAGCTCATTGCAGCTTGTTTTTCGTAAAGATCCAAATACAAAACCAAATCAAATAATTTAAAATATAAATGTACAAATGAAAAAAATTACAATTATCAGTTGTTTAATATTACTAACTACCAGTGTTTTTGGGCAAGATAGTACCACAGAATTTGGTATTAAAGGTGGAATAAATTACTCAAAGCATACCCCAAATATTGAAGTTAACGGTGTAGAAGCGTTAGATTTTAATCGAAAAGTTGGTTTTTATGTTGGGGGTTATGCTAATTTTGAGATTTCAGATATTTTAAAGTTGCAACCTGAATTACTTTTTGCATTGCAAGGTACAAACACCTCAACCGAAATCGAAATTAGAGAATCTGCTGATCAAGCACCAATGCTCGCCGAATTTAAAACAAGCGTTACCGAATCAACTATTTCCCTTCCAATAATGCTCCAACTATATCCGTCAGAAAATTTTTATTTTGAAATTGGTCCGCAATTAGGATACATTGTAAGTAGAAAGGATAAATTTACAGAGAATCCATTTTCGGAACCAGGAATGCCATTAGGGATTAGTGAAGGTTGTCCAAGTTGTGATAAGTTTGATTTTGGTGCCGCTTTAGGTATTGGATATAATTTTACAAATCAAATTGGAATTAATGCTCGATATTTTGCTGGACTAATTGAGCGAAACAATACAATAAAATCATCTGTTATAAATCTGGGCGTTAATTACAAGCTGTAAACTATTGTAACAACGTATTTAAAATACTACTATTACAGACTTTCTCAAAGGCTTATGTGTATTTTTGCAGACAGACAAATTTTTAAACTTGGCTCTTGTATAACCCGAAAAGTCAGCGTCTTTTTATACGCTACGTTTCATATACATAACTGTTGTGCGCAATAAAAAATACATGAAAATGAATAAGCGACAAATTAAAAAAGTACTTGAAAAAACATTAAACATTAAGGTTAGTCGTCTAAAAAACAATGAAGGAAAAATGACTTCCTTAGTTATTAATGAGGCTATCAATTTTGAAAAAGAAGTTATTTTTATTGCAATTCCCAAGACTGGTACAACTTCGGTAAGAACACAATTAAAGCAACCTGGAATACCGATAATTGAGAATCCTCATTTAGACATTTCCCAAATTCAAGACTTAATCTATATTTATTTACTTAAAGAGAACCTTGGAACAAACAGGACTTTCCCGAATGGCAATATTGCAAATGATGAAGAATTAAGACAAGAGGCAGAGAAAATATTTAACTCTTTTTTTAAATTTTCAGCAGTTAGAAACCCATGGGCGAGAGCAGTCTCTTTATACAGTAGAAGAGAAGGCATAAAATTAAAAGATAAAATTACTTTTGACGAGTTCTGTGAAAACCACTTCTACGCAAGTGATACATGTTTCCACCCAACCTTGCATAAAAATCAAATAGACTGGTTGACTTCAAATAACGGAAAACTTTTAATGGATTTTGTGTATAAAGTTGAAGAGTATGAGAATGCTATTGATGAGATTAGTAAAATAACTAATGGTCGCTTATTATTAGATAATGTTAAACGAAATGTAAACCCAAATTCAAAGTCCAGTGACTATCGGAACATGTACAATGATAAAACACGAAAAATAATAGAAAAACGATTTGAAAAAGATATAGATTATTTCAAGTATACATTCTAACAATAAACTAAAGCATACACATTTTGTATAAGTAATGGCAGTCACCTTTTTCAGCCCTACAATTTTTATACAAGACCATTATAACACACTATGAGAAAAGCCCTAATAATATTAGTAATTATTCTAACTTCAAATATAACCTACGCACAATTTATAAAGGAAAAATCAATCAATGCTCAAATTGGGTATGGGCTGAGTGCGCCGTACAATAGTAATGATGATTTCGTCAATGATGGATTTTTTGCACAAGGAGAGTTGGTGCTTAAGGTCACTTCCTGGGTTGAGTTTAGACCTTATGTAGGTTTCATTTTAACAAGCTCAGATGGAAAAGACTTAAATGACAATCCAACTGATGAAAAAGCGGAATCAAAGGCCTTGTTGCTTGGCGGAAAGGCAAGAGTTAGGGCACCAATCCCTTGGGTAGCGCCTTATGTTGAAATTGGAATAGGAACTTCGATTGGAAAATTTAATACACTAACAGCGTTTGATGACATCGATAAAGGCGGAATTATTTACCATATTCCCTTCTCATTTGGAGTGGAGTTGGGAAAAAATAATAACGTTGATTTAGGGTTTGCTTATTACTTTCAGCCATCTGTTGAACAATTTGTTGGAGCGTTGGCTGTTGGAGTCACATTTCCGTTGAAAAATTGAAGCTAAAATAAAAATGCCGGATAATAATATATAACCCTAATTACGACGGATTTGACTACGGCTGAACACAATCGGAATTATCAACGTCAGTATCAAACTGAATAAATTCGTACATTTATCCGAAACTGGGGTTCTACGAGACCTTTAGAAAGTATTATAAACAACCTGTAAAGATTATATCATTTAGGTTATCTAAATTCGCTGGAGCGTATTTAAAATGTTTCTTTTTTTTACGTAAAGACCAGGCAGCTGTGCCAGCAAAGATAACAATCAAACACCCAATGAAGTTTTGTGTAGAAATTACACAAAGGTTTTAAAAAGAAATTTGTTATGAACAATTTAGCTACTAATTTAAAAACCATAGCAAACAAGACCCCCATAATAAAACCAGTTAAAGATTATCTTGTAAGTAAAGTAAGGGACTTTCAATATGAAAAGATAAAATCCGATTCCGCTAAACATATTTACCAAATCTACGGTGTTAGAAGGTCGGGGAATCATGCCATCATTGAATGGATTATAGAAAACTCCCCTTCTAGTGGCTTTTTCTGTAATGATGTTTCCCTTAATCATTCCCCTAAAAGTGCTAGAAGGAGAAAAGCTTTTTATGGGGAAAAGCCAAATATTCTAATGGTTTCTTACGAAAATATTAAAACTGATTTTATTAATAACATAACCTGCAATGATGTTGGGGAATACAAGAATTTAAAGAATATACTCATTCTTAGAGACCCTTTCAATCTTTTTGCAAGTTGGTATAATTGGGAAATGTTTTTTGGGGAAAAATTTAGAGAGAATAGTACATATAGAGAATCAGTTGTTGACACTTGGATTCAAAATGCCAAACTATATTTAGAATTACAGCAGATTAAGAACCCAAACCTTCTAGTTATTAACTATAACAGCTGGATGGCAAGTGCGGACTACCGAATTAAATTGTCCAGGCAGCTCGAAATAAACGAGACTAATAATTTATATGACAAAACACCCGTTTTTGGGCAAGGTAGCTCGTTTAAGAATGATTCCGATCAAGAACTTACGCGACTGAACAGGTTTTTGAAGTTTAAAGATGACCCTGTATTTAGATCAATATTCAATAATGAAGTATGGAGCCTTTCCAATAAAATTTTTGGAGAAATCCAAAACTCAAACGTGCTAAAACCATAGGTAAACAAGGTAGATATGAACCGTGAAATTCAAGCCTATAATAACAAGCAAACAGCTACTGACAAAGAAATTTGCGATCAGCTCGCAATAACAATTAATAGCGAATTATCTGAAGTTGAAAGCAAAATATGGCACGCCCACCCTGTCTGGTTTATAGAAGGCAACCCTATTGCAGGATACAGCAAGTTAAAGAACTGTATACGCTTAATGTTCTGGAGTGGGGCAGATTTTGAAGAAGAAAACTTGAAACCCAGCACGGGTAAGTTTAAGGACGCGTCTATTCGGTATACTGCCATAGACCAAATAAATTTAACTGATTTAAAAAGATGGTTACAGAAATCTAAAGAAATACAATGGGACTATAAAAACATTGTAAAAAGAAAAGGAGAATTAATAAGATTGAAATAATATGAAAACTACACCCGAACACAATGACCGAATGGCAAAACTAACATTTGCATCGGTATATCCACACTACATTACAAAAGTTGAGCGTAAAGACAGAACCAAAGAAGAACTACATCAAGTAATAGAATGGCTAACGGGTTTTGACAAGAGTGATTTGCAAACATTGATCGATGAGAAAGTGACCTTTAAGACATTCTTTGATAAAGCAACATTAAACCCAAACGCTACGCAGATAACAGGTGTTATTTGTGGTTATAGAATAGAGGAAATTGATAATCCGTTAACAAAACAGGTTCGATATTTAGATAAATTAGTTGACGAATTAGCAAAAGGCAAAAAGATGGAAAAGATATTACGCGGTGAATAAGTACTACTAAATACTGTACACAAAATTACTATCTAAATTACAGCTGAAGTAAAAACAGGTATCGCTTACTCTCTTTCACACAATATACCCCAAATAGTAATAGCCTGCTCAGCAGTATTTACTTTTACCTTGTTTTCATTGAGCACTTCTACCTCATCAGGGTTGTTGTATTGAGCATCAAACAAAGCAGTTGCATCAAAACCATTACTTAAAAATTGAAGTGTTTTCCAACTACCCTCCCCTGTGTATGTTCCTTTTTCGGAGCGTACTACGGGTTTGTCATTGGTTTCCGGTTGTGGGATGCTTTTAAAGTTTAGCTGGAAGGTATTATTTTTAAAAAAGACCAAGGAAATAGCAGCTACGCCATTACCTAAACTTTTATAGGCTACGGTCTGCTCACTACCAATGGTAACCTCAGCAATATCTTTCTTACTGCCGCAGGAAGTTACTACGGCAGTAAGAAGTATGATGGTTATAATGGTACGCATGCCTATCGTATTAGCTTTTTATACTTGATACGTTTTGGCATGACATCGCCACCCAAACGTTTCTTTTTGTTTTCTTCATAGTCACTAAAGCCACCTTCAAAGAAATAAACTTCACTGTTTCCTTCAAATGCTAAGATATGCGTACAAATACGGTCTAAGAACCAACGGTCGTGAGAAATGACCACAGCACAACCTGCAAAGTTTTCTAGTCCTTCTTCTAACGCTCGTAAAGTATTTACATCTAAGTCGTTTGTTGGCTCATCAAGTAAAAGAACATTCCCTTCTTCTTTAAGAGTCATTGCTAAGTGCAAACGGTTACGTTCCCCTCCAGATAGTTTAGAAACAGTTTTATTTTGTTCGCTTCCACTAAAATTAAAACGACTTAAGTAGGCACGGCTATTCACTTGCTTACCACCCATCATTACTAATTCTTGTCCGTCACTAAAGTTTTGCCAAATGCTCTTTTCAGGATCAATATTGGAATGCGACTGATCTACATAGGCAATCTTCGCTGTTTCTCCTACTTCAAAAGTACCTTTATCAGGTTCTATCTCATCCATAATCATTTTAAAGATGGTGGTTTTACCTGCACCGTTGGGGCCTATAATACCTACAATTCCAGCTTGTGGTAACTTAAAGTTAAGGTCGTCATACAATAATTTATCGTCAAATGCTTTTGAAACACCTTTGGCCTCAATCACATTTGTACCCAAACGCGGTCCGTTAGGGATATAAATTTCTAACTTATCTTCAAGTTTGCTTTGATCTTGGCTCAATAATTTATCGTAGTTATTTAAACGTGCTTTTTGTTTAGACTGTCGTCCTTTAGGAGCCATCTTTACCCATTCTAGCTCGCGTTCCAATGTTTTTTGACGTTTACTAGCTTGCTTCTGTTCTTGCGCCATACGCTTGGACTTCTGGTCTAACCAAGAAGAGTAGTTTCCTTTCCACGGAATACCTTCACCACGGTCTAATTCGAGTATCCATCCGGCTACGTTGTCTAAAAAGTACCTATCGTGTGTTACCGCAATCACGGTTCCTTTGTATTGTGCTAAGTGGTGTTCTAACCAGTGTACACTTTCTGCATCTAAATGGTTGGTAGGCTCATCGAGCAATAGAACATCTGGTTGTTGTAATAGCAGACGGCATAATGCAACCCGACGACGCTCCCCTCCAGAAAGGACACTTATCTTTTTATCTTTCTCAGGTGTACGCAAGGCATCCATTGCTATTTCTAGCTTGGTGTCCAATTCCCACGCATTTGTAGCATCAATTTTATCTTGGAGTTTGGCTTGCTTATCCATAAGCTCCTGCATTTTGTCTGCATCTTCATACACTTCTGGCAGGCCAAACATATCATTAATTTTGTTGTATTCATCCAGAACATCAACCACTTCCTTCACGCCTTCTTTTACCACTTCCATCACGGTTTTATCTTCATCCAGTTCGGGTTCTTGCCCTAACATCCCTACACTGTAATTGGGTGCAAAAACTACATCACCTTGATAATTCTGGTCTTTCCCAGCGATAATCTTTAATAAAGTAGATTTACCGCTTCCGTTCAATCCTAAAATACCAATCTTGGCACCGTAAAAGAAGCTTAAATAAATGTTTTTAAGTACCGGTGTCTGTGCGCTTGGAAACGTCTTAGTTACACCGGACATAGAGAAAATTACTTTTTTATCGTCAGACATTGTTCTGTTTTCTTTTTAATTCTTTTTCTAATTAATTAAGTGGTACCACTCGTTGTGTAAACCTAATAATCGCAGTAGGATATCAAGTTTCCTATTTGAATGGTTATTAAGATATTCATATCACCAAAAGGATTTTTTGCATTAGATTTTTATGTTCTACGATCATAAGGTGACGAGCTGTTACACTCTTCCTTTTAGGGCATTAAAAACCCATGCAATGGCAAAGAAACCAATTCCTACGGAAGCAAAGCCCCAACCAGCTACATCATCATATCTAAAAGCGCCCATAGCAATTAAAGCAACGCCTACTACTATCATTATAAAAGTGGCCCACGCCAATACGGTATTTTTATTCATCATATTTGTTTCATTCTTAACATATGTTTCAGTAGTATACCTAATTTAATTGGGTCATACAACTTAAGCACATATTTGCTGTAACTTATTAGCAAAGACAAATATCGGTAATAAAATAGAGATTTACCGTACCAAAATGTCATAGTTTCGTATTTTTGGGGAAATTGCAATGACTATTATGGACATGACTTTTAATAAAAACGAAGATCACAACAAACTATCCGTTTCCGAACTTAAAAAGAGACTTGCTAAAGTTAAATTAGGGGGTGGAGAAAAACGAATAGAAAAACATCACGCCAAAGGGAAAATGACAGCTAGGGAACGAGTTGATTATTTACTTGACCCAAAAAAGCCCAGTATTGAAATCGGTGCTTTTGCAGGAGATGGTATGTACGAAGAGCACGGCGGTTGCCCAAGTGGCGGTGTGGTAGTCAAAATTGGTTATGTAAAAGGCAAACAGTGCGTAGTCGTTGCAAATGACGCCACGGTTAAGGCGGGAGCTTGGTTCCCGATTACCGCAAAAAAGAATTTACGCGCACAGGAAATTTCCATAGAAAACAGACTACCAATTATTTATTTAGTAGATAGTGCGGGGGTTTACCTTCCTATGCAAGATGAAATTTTTCCTGACAAGGAACACTTCGGAAGAATTTTCCGTAACAATGCCGTAATGAGCAGTATGGGGATAACTCAAATTGCTGCTGTAATGGGAAGTTGCGTTGCCGGAGGAGCTTATTTGCCCATTATGAGTGATGAAGCATTAATAGTTGATAAAACAGGAAGTATCTTTCTTGCCGGAAGCTATTTAGTAAAAGCGGCTATTGGCGAAAGTATTGAAAATGAAGATTTAGGTGGTGCAACTACCCACTCTGAAGTAAGCGGAGTAACCGATTATAAAGCTGAAGATGATAAAGATGCGTTAAACAAAATTCAAAATATAGTTTCAAAAATTGGTGATTTTGACAAGACAGGGTTTAATAGAGACAAAGCTGCCAAACCAAAAGAAGACCCTAAAGAAATCTACGGAATACTACCAAAATCACGTACCGAACAATACGATATGCGTGAAATAATACATCGTTTGGTAGACGACAGTGATTTTGAAGAATACAAAAAAGGCTACGGTCAAACTATTTTAACGGGGTACGCTCGTATTGACGGCTGGGCCGTTGGTATTGTTGCCAATCAACGAAAACTGGTAAAAACTACGAAAGCTAAAACCAAACCTAGCGAAATGCAGTTTGGTGGTGTGATTTATAGCGACAGTGCCGATAAAGCCACTCGATTTATAGCAAATTGCAACCAAAAGAAGATTCCGTTGGTCTTTTTACAAGATGTAACCGGTTTTATGGTAGGTAGTAAGAGTGAGCACGGTGGCATTATAAAAGATGGAGCCAAAATGGTAAATGCTGTAAGTAATAGTGTGGTTCCAAAGTTTACTATTGTCATAGGTAACAGTTATGGCGCTGGTAATTATGCCATGTGCGGAAAAGCCTACGACCCAAGATTAATAGCTGCCTGGCCCAGTGCCGAATTGGCTGTGATGAGCGGGAATAGTGCCGCCAAAGTATTATTGCAAATTGAAACCGCTTCGCTTAAAAAACAAGGTAAAGAGATTACACCTGAAGTGGAAAAGGAATTGTTTGATAAAATTAAAAAAAGCTACGACGAGCAGATTTCACCCTATTATGCCGCCGCCCGTATCTGGACAGATGCTGTTATAGACCCATTAGACACTCGAAAATGGATCTCAATGGGTATTGAGGCTGCCGACCATGCCCCTATTGAAAAGAAATTTAATATGGGAGTGTTACAAGTTTAATTTCTCTATTTGGCTAATTATTAGTAACTTAGTTACGTCATAAACCTAAAAACAGGTAGCCATGGGAACTATTAAATCACTGAATAAATGGGCGAATAAAAACACATATTACCCATTAGATCTTTTACGGATAGCCTTAGGTGTTTTTCTTTTCATTCAAGGTATTAATTTTATGAGCAATGTTGAAATGCTGATGGAGTTATTTGAACCCATCGAAAGTTATGGCGTTGGCATGCTTGCTTTACATTATGTTGCACCAGCACATTTTGTTGGTGGTATTTTAATCACATTTGGTTTGCTAACCCGGTGGGCAGTAATAGCTCAATTGCCAATTCTCGTAGGAGCTGTATTGATTAATTTTATTGGCACGATGCAAGCTGGAAATTTCATATTAGCACTACTAGCATTAATATTATGTATTTTCTTTGCTTTCTACGGAAGCGGAAAACATTCTGTAGACTATTATCTAAAAATGCAACAATAATAAATTGATTCATAAAAAAGGAGCGTAAAAACGCTCCTTTCTTTTAGTATATTTTTTATTTATAACTCTTTACTAGTCTAATAAATTCAGCTCGATAGCCTTCCTCATCGGTTCCTCTGCCTGCTTCGGCTAATTGAATGACATCCTCACTGCTTTTGGCTTTAATGAATTCTGAATCACGCAATTGCTGTCCAAATAACGCTACAGCAGCAGAAAATTGAAAATCGGTTGAGGTTTTCTTAATATCAACATTGCTATCTTTCAACGTTTTGACAATTAATTTACTTTTATCCCCGTCCGGTTCTTTATATCTAAACTTTACTGTAAGCAACTCATCCGTTTTTGAATTGGAAACTTTTGTATCGGTATATTTTAAATCGTCAATATCCTTTAAATATTCACTTTTCACCCCTACTGGGATCAGCTCGTATAGAGCGGTTACGGTATGGCCACTCCCTAATTCGCCGGCATCTTTGGTATCATCATTAAAATCTTCATCGTTTAAGAGTCTGTTTTCATAACCAATTAATCGATACGCTTGTACTTTTTTAGGGTTAAACTCTACTTGTAGTTTTACATCTTTAGCTATGGTATAAATGGTTCCGAAGAATTCTGTACCCAATACTTTCTTCGCTTCTTGCATGGTATCGATATACGCGTGGTTTCCGTTGCCTTTATCAGCTAAAGTTTCCATTTTAGAATCTTTATAATTTCCCATACCAAAACCAAGACAAGTTAAAAACACTCCACTTTCTCGCTTTTCTTCAATTAAATCTTCCATCGCTCTATCACTAGATGCACCTACATTAAAATCACCGTCTGTTGCAAGAATAACACGGTTATTACCATCTTTTATGAAATTTTCCTCAGCTATTTTATACGCTAATTTAATCCCTTCACCACCTGCAGTAGAACCCCCAGCTCTTAGCTTATCGATAGCCTCCATTATTTTTTCTTTGTTGTTACCGTTGGTAGGTTCTAAAACAGTACCCGCGGCTCCTGCATATACTACGATGCTAACTTTATCTTCTTCCCGAAGCTTATCGACCAACACACCCATAGCTGACTTTAGTAATCCTAATTTGTTTTCTGAATTCATAGAACCCGAAACATCCAATAAAAACACTAAGTTACTCGCTGGTGTGTTTTCAGTTGCAATGTCTTTTCCTTTTAAGCCTATTTTTACCAACTTGGTGTTTGTATTCCAAGGGGAATTGGCGACTTCAGTAATAATTGAAAAAGGTTCGTTACGTTTGGGTTGTGGGTAATTATAACTGAAATAATTGATCATTTCTTCAATCTTCACGGCATCTTTTGGTATTTTCTGCCCGTGATTGATCATTCGTCGAATGTTACTATACCCGGCTTTATCCACATCTATAGAAAAAGTAGATAACGGTGCAGTTGTTACCATTTTAAAAATGTTTTCTTCAATCTTATCATAGGACTCGTTGCTGGATACTTGATTATTTACTGGGTAAGGTGCAGGGGTATATTGAGCGTTAGAAGTAATTCCTCTAACAGCCATTTTATTCACTTCCATTGCTGCTGGCGGAGCACTTTCATCCTCCACCACTTCTATTGCCTCATCTAAAGAAACAGAAGGTTTCATTTGTACATCAATAGGCTTTTTACCTTTTACTTTTCTTTCTACCGTTCCATAGCCCACGTAACTGAATTTTAATTTTTGGCCTATTTCGGCTTTCAATTCATACTTTCCATCTAAATCGGTTTGTGTTCCATTACTAGATCCTTTAACTATTACATTGACTCCAGTTAAAGGAAGGTTGCTTTCATCGGTTACTGTTCCGGTTACGGTTATTTCTTGTGCCTGCAGTGTAACAGCTGTCATTAGCACACAAATAAGGGTTGCAAATGTCTTCATAGAGTTCTGGTTTTAAGAGTGATTCGTCAATTTTAATAGTAAACTATCAAAAATGAAACCAAAGTTTAAAACCCGGTTATTTTAAAAGGAAGAGAAAAGAGTTATTTATACTTCTGAAGAATTTCTAACAATGCAGCCCGCTTGATTTTTCCGGTTTCGGTGTAGGGAAATTTTGATAGGCTAATTACTTTTTTGGGACGTTCGTATTTTGAAAGTACTTCAAAAGCTTTAGAGTAATCAGGAATAGAATCAGATTTTGTTTCAATAACTAAAATTACACGTTCGCCCAATTCATTATGCTTTTCCGAAGCAACGATAAAAGGTTCCATTATTTTTTCGGAAAGTTTTTCTTCTATCTTTTCAGGAAATATTTTAACACCACCGCTGTTAATTACATTGTCGTAGCGCCCCATCCAAACAAAGGAAGTTGGCGATTGTAGCGCTACCACATCGTTGGTAATCACTTTTTCTTCGGAAATATCCGGTGCAGAAATAATCAAACAATCTCGCTCGTCTTGTGAAAATTTCACATTGGGCAATGCCGAAAATGTTTCGCTACGTGCAGGACCATTAATTCGTCGTACCGCCACGTGTGTAATAGTTTCGGTCATTCCATACGTACCAAAAGCTTCGGTGGAAACTGACTGTAAAGCCTCTTCCAGTTCTTTTGAGACAGGTCCGCCACCAATGATTATTTTTTTTACTTTATTTAAATCTTTTAATGAATAATGCACTTGATACGGAACCATCGCCACAAAATCATAGTCATTATCATACTGTGTTAATGCATCTTTTTCTGGAGCCACTACGTGCAAATTCCAACCCATCACCATTGCTCGTACCAGCATCATTTTACCGGCAATATAATTAGCCGGTAGACATAATAATGCCGAAGTACCTTCCCCTAACTTAAAATAGGCAGCCGTTGCTTTTGCGCTATTGACCATTGCCTTTTTTGATAATTGGATCTTTTTTGGTTTTCCGGTAGAACCTGAGGTTTTTACTTTTACAAAGTCGGTATCATCCAACCAAGCTATTATAAAATCGCCTATATGGATTTCATATTCGTCCCCCTCATTCTGTAAGCTTTTTGCAAAGGCGAATAACTCCTCCTTTGTGTCATATTGAAGACCATTGAAGGTAAAGGCCGAATGAAAAGGGAGTTCCATAAAGTTTAAACTAAGATTCTATAATTTCTTCGGAAGGTTTTATGGGTGGCGTTACTTTTCCGAAGAGCTTTTCGCTCCAATTGGTCCATTTGTATTTCCAAGCCATGATACCTATAAAAACCGGGTACATAACCAAGACAGGAACTAAAATATCAAATCCTGCCGTGGGGTTTGAAATATCTTTTAAAATAGAATTGGTCTGAAATACCGTCCAATCTGCTGTTACCAACAAAGCAGCGATTAAATTATTACCGGCGTGAAAACCAAGGGCGAGTTCCATTCCTTCGTCCATTAAGGTTATAATTCCTAAAAAGAAACCAGTACCAATGTAATAAACCATAATAATATTACCCAATTTATCAACCTCTGGATTAAAAAAGTGAAGTCCGCCGAAAACTACTGATGTAATAATCAATGGCAACCATCTGTTCTTTGCCATCACACCGATACCTTGCATTAAATACCCACGAAATAGGTATTCCTCAAAACTGGTTTGCAAGGGAATCATAAGAATTGCAATAACCGCTAAAATTATAAACGGTACAGCTTCAAATTGAACCACGTAATCATCGGGGTTTCCGTAATAATCAATTACCGTTAAAACAATTGTTGTGATAGCTATTAATAAAAATGAAAACCAAATACGCCCCCAATCTACTTTCTTTCTGCTTGTTGTTGCAGCAACTAAAGGCTGTTTATGAAGATATTTTACTACCACCACTACAGCAATTAACCCAAATACAAAACTTAAAAGCATTAAAAACAGTGTCAAATTAGAGTCTAAAACCGTCATTAAAGTAGCCGGATCGTCTAAGGAAGTAATATCTCCCCCTTCTTGCATTAATTTGAACGCGGCAATTAAAGCAAAAGGAATTGCTCCTAATTGAGAGACTAAAAAAATTACAATAGCGCCAACCACATAGCGCCAAGAATCGTGTAAGTAGTTAAAAGCTTGCTTTATAAACATTAAATTTCCGTTTTATTTTTATTCGTTTAGTAAGGACAGGTCCCACTGTTCGTTAGTATCATATTGTATGCTTCCGTTACATACTTTTAGGGGTGAATCTATATTATTGGTGTATAAACTACCTGTTCCTAAACCTTGTGGCAAGGTAACTTTTTTTGTAAAAGTATATTGCGAAATAGCGTTTAAACCTACATTGCTTTCTAAAGCTGAAGTTATCCACCAATCTGCCCCCATTTGTTCGGCCAAATCAATCCAAGTGTCACTGCCTTGAAAGCCTCCAATTAAACTTGGTTTTAAAATAATGTATTGTGGTTGTATGGTTTGTAAGAGCTTCTTTTTTTCTTCGGAAGAAAATACGCCTATTAACTCTTCATCCAACGCAATAGGAAATGGTGTTTCTTCACACAATCGTGTCATTTCTTGCCATTGCCCTTGTTTGATGGGCTGCTCAATGGAATGTAAATTTAACTCTGAAAGAATTTTTAGTTTTTCTAACGCTTCAGAAGGAGCAAAAGCTCCGTTAGCATCCACTCGTAGTTCTATTTCTGTAGCAGAAAATTCTTGTCTGATGCTTTTCAACAGTTCAATTTCAGTATCGAAATCGATTGCGCCGATTTTCATTTTTATACATTGAAACCCTTCTTTCAGTTTTTCTGAAATTTGCTCTTTCATAAAACTTTTATCGCCCATCCAGATAAGTCCATTTATTGGAATGGCTTTGAAGCCTTTTGAAAATTCAGAAGGGAAAATTTGAAAAGGATCATCTGCCTGAAGTGATTTAAAAGCAGTCTCCACCCCTATTTGAATGGATGGAAATTCGGTTAAATTATCATACAAATAATCTTTTCCTTTTTCAATATTATCACAAACCCACCTCAGCTTTACTTCATAGTCAGGGCGGTCGTCAATACTTAAGCTTCGTAGAATTCCGCATTCGCCTACACCCCATTTTCCCTTTTCTTCAAGAATTAAAAACCAGGTTTCTTTAGTACGCAAAACGCCCCGGGAAGTTCCGCTGGGACGTTTAAAATTGAGGATGTGTTTTTTGTAGCTTGCCTTCATCTATAACTCTATCGATTCGCCAACGTCTAACAACATCAAATCTTTATCTGCATCGTAAAATTTCTTTTTGGCTTCTTCGTGATCAATTTCTATATAGCCAAACGTATCATAATGTACGCCCAATACTTTGTCACATTCTATAAAATCGCACGCGATAATAGCATCGTCTACACCCATCGTGAAGTTATCGCCAATGGGTAAAATAGCAAGATCCAACTTGGTTTGCATTGGGATGAGTTTCATGTCCATTTTCAGCGCTGTATCGCCTGCAATGTATATATTTTTGTGTTCACCCTCGATTACAAATCCGCCAGGTTGTCCACCGTAACTACCATCTGGAAATGAACTGGTATGAATAGCATTTACATATTTTACATATCCAAAATCGAATTGCCAACCTCCGCCATGATTCATGGGATGAACGTCAAAGCCTTTTTCTTCATAATGATTGGCAATTTCAAAATTACTAACGATAGTCGCACCTGTATTTTTAGCAATAGCTTCCGCATCGAGAATGTGATCTTGATGTGCATGTGTTAGTAAAATGTAATCCGCTTTTAACTTGTTGATATCAACTTTATCTTTTGATAGGTCATTTCCTGTAATAAAAGGATCTATAATTAAATGTTTTCCGCCAACTTCAATGGCAAGACTGTTTTGACCGTAGAATGTAATTTTCATGGGTGTTGGTTTTTTCTTTAAATATACTAAGCACAGTAAAGAAAACCGTTAAAGTTTTTCAAAAAAAAAGCTATAAGCTCACTGTAATTAAAAAAAGTATAGAAAATAAGAACGTACTTAAGGCTACTTTCTTCAATTCTGGGTCTAATAACGGTGGCGAATCGTTTTTATACACCTTGACCACATTTAAAAATAAGGGTATAAATGCCACTAACGGGATGAACTCCAATATCGTTTCTGCTTTCAGTAAAAAATACAGTGATGCAACAATAAAACTTCCTATTATTAAGGAAGTATGATAATGCTTTACCTTCACGGCACCTAAAACGACTGCTAGCGTATTTTTATTTACTTTGGCATCAGACAGGCGATCCCGCATATTGTTTAGATTTAAAACTGCTGCGCTTAACAATCCTATTACTATTGCTGGCATAGCTACTAAATCTCCCAAACTTTTGCTGTATAAAAAGTAACAGCCCATTACTCCTAATAAACCAAAGAATAGAAATACAAATAAATCACCCATCGCTCTATAACCATATGCTTTTTTACCAACCGTATAGGTAACAGCAGCTATAATAGCAGCAATACCCAGGTTAAAAAAAATAAAAGAAAGCAAAAAGTTTTCATTACCAAAAGCACTAAAGATTAGCATAGTAGCAATTAAAAGTGTTAATGCCCCAGTAACTATCATCCCTATTTTTAAGTCTTTCGCTTTTAAAATCCCGCTTTGCATCGCTCGCATAGGGCCAACTCTATCTTCATTATCGGTACCTTTTACGCCATCGCCATAATCATTCGCGAAATTAGATAGTATTTGAAACCCCAATGTTGTTATAATTGCGAGAATACAAATAGAAAGGTTAAAATTTTCTTCGGAAATAGCCACAGCACTTGCTGTAAGAATTCCTGAAATGGATAATGGAAGTGTTCTAAGTCGGGCTGCAGAAACCCAGGCACGTAATTTTGTCATGCAATCAATGGTTTTAATGCTGCAAAAATACAGTTAAATAAAAAAACCACCTCTAAAATTAGAGATGGCTTTTTCAATCGATATTAAACTACTTAAAACTACTCAACAATAAGTTTTTGTGAAATACCTTCTTCGTTTTTCACTATATACGTCCCGCTTGATAAGCTTGATGTATTAATAGAAGCCACATTAATCGCTTCAATAACTAAACGTCCGCTTATATCAAAAATGCTATAACTTCCTGGTTTGCTAACAAATACTTGGCTATTAGCTGGATTGGGGTATAATACAAACGACGCTCCTGAAGTAATACCAAACTCTGGTGTTGAAAGTATCACATTATCTAACGTATACATACTTAGCGTAGCACTTACTTCATTTGAAACAATAAGCATCGCTTTTCCGTTAGGGCTTTCTTCAGCAGTTACATAAGCAATCCCTTCTGGACCTAAATCGCCTGCTTCATCTCCACCTTCCACAGCATCTCTACTGTTTACATATTGTAAGAATACTGGATTAGCAGGATCTGTAATATTATAAACCATAACACCTCCTATACGCTCCAATAATATAAAAGCGTAGAATTCATCATTAATTTCTTGAACCAATACACCTTCTGGCTCAGGACCTTTATTATCACTTCGGTTTTTCAGGTTGTTATTTTCATTACTTGCATTAAAAATAGCTCCGTAAACAGGATCGGCTGCAGTAATAACTTCAAAATCGTTACCACTATCGAAAACTAGGTTTCCTGTTTCCGCTTCAAAAATACTGAAGGAACGACCTCCGAAAATGTGAATCTCTTCAAACAACCCATCACCATTAGCATCTCCAGAACCATTTGTTACGGCTATTTGAGACAGATTTGAGTCTAATTCTAAAATGTCAATATTACTGAAGACTGCAGGGTCTAGCGTATAATCGCTATCTCCAATTTTTCGTTCTTCTTCAAACGTATCATACTCACGAGCATCACCTTCGTTTGCTGTAACGATGTAACTTGTACCGTTCACTTCGTAAAAGGAAATAGCATCTGGCATATACATGCCTTTTACTGGCCACGAAGCATTGAAGATAAAATCTGTTTCGTCTGAAAGGTCTAATGAATTTTCAGGAAGACTATGATCTTTTAATCCGAAAGAAATAACATCTGTAATTTCCATAGCTACAAGATCTACAATTGCATAAGCGTTGTTTTCCTGAAGCGTTACATATGCTTTTTGAGAATTAGCCGAAACAGCTATATATTCAGGCTCCAAATCTTGTGAAACGGAAGCTCCCGGGCCAAAAATACGAACACCAGCATCAATTAAATCTGCTTCAGAAGCATCGAAAGCATTAAAGTTAAGCGTCGTTACACTTGCTTGTGTAATGGAAGCTAAACCTCCACTTACATCAATTACTGAAATGGTTCCTTCAGGATCGATTGAATAATCATCACTTGGCTGACCTTCGTTTGCTGATAATAATAGGTTTCCATCGGGTGAGAATGTAATCATATCAGGTAAAACACCAACCTCAACAGCTACCGGGTTATTCCCATCAAGGTCTGAAAGTACCACCAAACCATTATCTGTTACAGGATCTACTGAAACAGCAGCTGCTACGATACCATTTTTAGTCGCCACACTCTGTACACTCACTCCACCAAAATCTGATACATTTACAGTAGCTAACGGCTGAATATTTTCAGGATCTGAAAAATCTACTACTTCTATTGAAGCTGAATTGGTTACATATAATCGTTGTGTACTAGCATCGTAAGCAGTGATTTCGGCAGTACCATCGGCATCTACCAAATAACTAGCGAGGTAATTAACGTCTAATACCGAAGCATCCGTTTCTGGAACCACGGTATCATTATCTAAAATATATACTGAGTGAACATCATTCCCTGAAACAATTGCATTGATTGCATTCTCTAATTCAATTACAAAAAACACATCGCTGTTATCATCTGTATTGTCTAGAATAGGAATTGTTATGGTTTGAGCAGCATCACTTCCAACAGGAAAAGTTACTGTTTCGGAAGCAGTAAATGTAAAGTCAGTTCCTTCAACTGCTGTTCCTCCGCCATTTAATACTACATCTACAGTAGTTTCAACAGCTACAGTTTCTGAAGGGGCTACTGTGATTGTTACTTCTGTTGCATCTTCAGAAACTGAAGTATAAGCTTCATCAAAAGCTATAACAGTTTGTGAAACAGCTAAACCATCACCTGGGGAAGCAATATTAGGCACATCATTAGCGTCTCCACCTTGAGCAATAGTTTCTACAGCGCCGTTTGCGTTACCAACTACACTAAAAGCAACTAGTTCAATATCGTATGACTGACCATCATTAGCATCGGTATCTGGGTATGTAGCATTATCAATTGGCGAAGTGCTCGCAGGATCGCCTGCCCATAGTGTTACAGCATCCCCACCAGAACCTAAACCAGCACCGTCTGTATACCCTACTTGAACACCTGTTAAATCTATTACGGGATTCCAAACATCTGTAAAGGTGGTAACATCTGCCGTGTTATCTGTAATTAAAACAATTACTTTAGCACCTGGCTGAATTTCAGTAATTCCTTGAATGATATCGGCATCGGCTGGTTCAGCAGACTCATCATCGTAATATAAATCTTCACTTACACCACTTTCCCAAGCTACTGTTCCGTTATTTGTGATTTCGAACCAATCTGCTGTTAAATCGGTTCCGCTTTGTCCTGAAAAGATTTCAGTAATGATAAGTTCGAATGATGCTAAAGAAGCACCATCACCTGGTGAAGCAATATTAGGCACATCATTAGCGTCACCACCTTGAGCAATAGTTTCTACAGCTCCGTTTGCATTACCAACTACACTAAAAGCAGCTAGTTCAATATCGTACGACTGACCATCATTAGCATCGGTATCTGGGTATGAAGCGCTATCAATTGCCGATGTGCTCGCAGGATCGCCTAACCATAAAGTAACAGCATCTCCGCCGCCACCTAAACCGGCACCGTCTGTATACCCTACTTGAACACCTGTTAAATCTATTACTGGACTCCAAACATCTGTAAATGTGGTAACATCTGCCGTGTTACCTGTAATTAAAACAATCACTTTAGCTCCCGGTTGAATTTCGGTAATTCCTTGAATGATATCGGCATCGGCTGGTTCAGCAGATTCATCATCGTAATATAAATCTTCACTTACGCCCGCTTCCCAAGCTACTGTTCCGTTATTTGTAATTTCGAACCAATCTGCTGTTAAATCGGTTCCGCTTTGTCCTGAAAAGATTTCAGTAATGGTAAGTTCCAACGGATTTGCAGCAGGTTCTCCTTCAAACTTGATATTATCAAGGTAAAGCGCTTCAGAAGAAGAATTGGTGCGTACTTCAACAACTAATTTTGCTGTAATGTTATCAGGTACTGAAATGCTTTCAGTTATCCAAGCACCTTCAATGCTTAAATCATTAATATCAGTTCCTTCCGTATTAAGGATATCGATCTCAGTACTATTTGTTTCATCTATAACGTAAATACGAATGCGATCATTGCTACTTTCGTTTACAGTACCGTCACCTTCATAACCGGTTTCGTTTACAAAATAATCAACCGATATAGTATTGTTTGTATAACCTGTAAAGTCTACAGCGTCAAATTCAACAATCATGTTTCCATCCGTATCAGACATTTGATAACCTTGAATTCCGTCGGTGTAGTTTGTTACATCGCCCGTAAAATCGGTTACACCTACAAAATCACCATCTGTTAATCCGCTACTTGGCGTATCATAAGGTTCATATTTGGCATCGAAACCTATTTCAGTAGCTACTTGTGTAAAGTCTACCGGTGCCTCATCTGTATTATTAATAAGGTCGTGTGCAACCGAAGCGTCTCCCGTATCGGTATATTGACTGCCAATAGCAGGCTCTTCAAAACTTGTTTCTGCTAGGGTCTCAATTTGTGAAAATGCAACAGCTGTCATTAAAAAAGCTGCAAAAAAAGTAATTTTTTTCATTATAAAAGTTAGTTTTAATTTTCAGCTAAAGTAGTAGTAGGATGTATTAGCAGTATTAGCTGAAATTTAAATTAAAGTGAAGAATTCTAATCAAAATGAAGTAATCGTTGAGGTATATTAATTTTAAGTAAAAAAATAGTTAAAGAGATTGTTTTAAATTAAATTTCTATTTTTATAGCTACTAACTACTCTAACCCCATATTATGAATTCTACCTATCATTTTGGCTTACTTTTTTTACGTTTAACATTTTCAGGGATGATGCTTACCCACGGTATCCCAAAGCTACTGAACCTCATTCAAGGTGATATTCAGTTTGGCGACCCTATTGGTTTAGGACCTACCGTTTCTTTAATTTTAGCTGTAATTGGCGAAGCTATTTGTCCTTTACTTATCATTCTAGGGTTAAAAACACGAATTGCAGCTATCCCTACCATAATTACTATGGCAGTTGCTGCTTTTATTGTTCATGGAAGTGACCCGCTTGGCACTAAAGAAATGGCTCTGCTTTACTTATTTGGTTTTACAGCAATCGCGTTATTAGGTTCGGGACGATTTTCGTTGGATAGAAAGTGACCGATAAAGAAAAGGCGATTAATTGAAAATTTTGACTAACATTTCTTTTAACAAGTCGCCTTGTTCAATATTGGCAGCACCTACACCTTTACTTTTCATATCTACCTCGCGAATGCTACCAATAATAGCACTCACTTTTTTCATAGGATAGTTGCGAGCTGCTAGTTGGTAATCTTTAATAAAATAGGGGCTCACTCCTAGTGCTCTTGCAGCTTGGTTTTTATCACTCAACGCGTGATATTTCAAAAGTTTTGAAAAGAATGAATACATGAGTGCCACCGTCATAACCATTGGATTATTTTTCGGGTTTTGCCCAAAGTACTGAACGATGGAATATGCCTTTTTAATATCGCGTGCACCAATGGCGTTTTGTAGTTCGAAGTTATTAAAGTCTTTGCTTATCCCAATGTTACGTTCAATAAGTTGTGGGGTTATTTGCTCACCAGGTTGTATAATGAGTTGCAGTTTTTGCAGTTCGTTGTTTACCTTGCTTAAATCATTACCCAAAAACTCTGTAAGCATTTGCGCGGCTTTAGGCGTAATAGTATACCCTTTTCCCGCTAAAACTCGCTTAATCCAATCGGGAACTTGATTTTCATACAATTTTTTACTTTCAAAAAGAACACCGATTTTTTTAATTTCCTTGGCTAGCTTTTTTCTAGCATCTAGTTTTTTATACTTGTAGCAAAGCACCAACACCGTAGTGGGTTGTGGATCTTTAACATAGGCTACCAGATTCTCAATGGTTCGGGAAAGGTCTTGTGCCTCTTTTACAATCACCACTTGCCTTTCGGCCATCATGGGGTATCGTTTGGCATTACTCACAATCTCGTCGATAGTGACATCACGACCGTACAGAACCATTTGATTAAACCCTTTTTCTTCTTCTGAAAGAATTTTATCCTCAATATAATTTGCGATACCATCAATATAATAAGGTTCTTCGCCCATTAAAAAGTAAACGGGTTTTATGTTTCCACTTTTTATATCGTTTATGATGGTTTTGGCTTTATCTAAGGGCATGCTTAAACGTGAGGCTTTTGATTTATAATTTATTTGAAAAAACGCTTCGGGCAAATTTTGAACCTACTAAAGGAAACTGTTACTTTGCTATATGCATCAGTTAAACTTTCAAAAATATCAGTTTCGTTTCAAAAGTAGCGAAAACAAAACATTGATCTTTGACGAAATTAGGAAAAAATTTATAATCCTCACTCCTGAAGAATGGGTTAGGCAACATGTAGTTCAGTTTTTGATTTCAGAAAAAAAGTATCCAAAATCATTAATTAATGTTGAAAAGCAACTTAAGGTTAAGGATACGGTAAAAAGATATGATGTGGTAGTCTATAATCGAGACGGAAATATCTTTTTAATTGTAGAATGCAAAGCGCCTTCAATTCCTATAACACAACAAACTTTTGATCAGATTGCACGTTACAACTTGGTAGCCAACGCTACGTATTTAATGGTCACCAATGGTTTAGAACATTATTATTGCCAAATGGACTATGAAAATGAAAAGTATATTTTTTTAAGGGACCTTCCTGTTAAGTAAGACATTGGAATCAGTCTTGATTCTTTAATTTCATTTGATATAAATCAAAACCCTGTGCCCAGAAATTCTTTTCAATATTTTCTAATGTAAAGCCCATTTTTTCGTAGAATTGATACACAAGTTGGCTCGTTCTCACTTCAATTAACTCTACTTTTTGATTCCCTTTTAAGTGATTAATGCGATGTTGTAGTAACTTCTTACCTATTCCTTTTCCTTGTGAATTAGGATTAATTATATCCCACGAAATTCGGGCAATTTTTTCTGTAGTAAGGTAATTAATTCCGCCAGAGCCAATTATTCTATTATCTTCTTCAACTACAAAATAGTCTTCTATTTCGTGCTCAAGGTAATGATCTAGATCGTTTTCTTCAGAAGCGTCAAAAAATTCAGGAATGTTTAATTGTAAAAGCTCTAGTACTTTTGGTTTATCCTTATATGAATATTCTCTAATCATTCTTTTAAATGATCTTTAATTAGCTACATCGCTAATAAACTTAATTCGATAAAGACGCAATTCTTCTTCATCATAATCACCATCAAACTCTTCCATGGCTTCGTCTATCTTATCATTTTCTGCTTCTAGAAAATATTCGTGTATTTCTTCTTGCTGATCTTCATCGAGTACATCTTCTAACCAATAGTCTATATTGAGTTTTGTACCACTATAAACTATGGCTTCCATTTCTCTTATAAAATCGTCCATATCCAACCCTTTACCATTGGCAATGGTATCTAAGGGTAGTTTTTTATCTACATTTTGAATAATATATAGCTTTAAGGCGCTATTGCTTCCTGTTGACTTTACAACAAAATCATCGGGGCGTAGAATATCATTTTCTTCAACATACCGCTCAATTAAAGCAATAAAGCTTTTTCCAAATTTTTTCGCCTTGCTTTCCCCTACTCCATGAACATTGGATAACTCTTCTAAGGTTATAGGATATTTTAACGCCATATCTTCTAAAGAAGGATCTTGAAAAATCACAAATGGTGGCAAATCCTTTTTGTCAGCGACTTTTTTACGTTCGTCCTTTAATAACTTGAACAAGTTTTTGTCGGCTGCTTCCCCAGATTTTTGATTGGTTACAATAGCATCATCATTCGCTTCTTTAAAACTATGGTCTTCGGTCATCATAAAACTGGAAGGGGATTTCATAAAGTCTCTTCCCTTATCCGTTAACTTAACCACCCCGTAGGTTTCAATATCTTTTTTAATGTACCTTGCAACCAACAATTGGCGCAACAAAGCCATCCAGTAAGAAGGTTCTTTTTCTTTTCCTGTACCAAAAAAAGGTTGTGTGTCGGTTCGATGCGATTTAATCATAGCATTGGCTTTACCAACCAATACGTTTACTACTTCTTTGGCTTTATATTGCTGTTTGGTTTTTTCTACAATACTTAATAATAACGCTACATCTTCTTTGGCTTCATGTTTCTTTTTTGGATAGCGCATGTTGTCATCCATATCACCACCTTCTCCAGTTTTATTATCAAATTTTTCACCAAAATAATGAAGTATGAATTTTCTACGGGAAATAGATGTTTCAGCAAACGCTACAACTTCTTGTAATAGGGCGTGTCCAATTTCCTGTTCGGCAACAGGTTTGCCACTCATAAATTTTTCGAGTTTTTCAATGTCTTTATAGCTATAAAAAGCCAAGCAATGTCCTTCACCTCCATCACGACCTGCCCTACCGGTTTCTTGGTAATAGCTTTCAATGCTTTTAGGAATATCGTTATGTATTACAAACCGAACATCTGGTTTGTCTATACCCATACCAAAAGCGATAGTAGCCACCACAATATCGGTGTCTTCCTTTAAAAACATATCTTGGTGCTTCACCCTTTTTTTAGCATCTAAGCCTGCGTGGTAGGGTACGGCCTTTAGACCATTTACTTGCAGGGTTTGGGCAAGTTCTTCTACGCGTTTTCGGCTTAAGCAATAAATAATACCACTTTTGCCTTCGTTCTTTTTAACAAAACGAATAATATCGGCATCTACATTTTTGGTTTTTGGCCTTATTTCATAGTATAAATTAGGTCGGTTAAAAGACGCTTTAAAAGTATTGGCATCTTGAATACCTAGATTTTTTAAAATATCTTCCTGTACTTTCGGTGTTGCTGTTGCTGTAAGACCTATTATAGGGATATTATCGCCAATGCGTTCTATAATTTTTCGTAGGTTTCGATATTCAGGTCTAAAGTCGTGTCCCCATTCACTTATACAATGGGCTTCATCAATTGCCATAAAAGAAATGGTCTGTCCTTGCAGAAAGTCAACATATTCATCTTTTGTAAGTGATTCTGGTGCGACGTAAAGTAATTTGGTAATACCATTTGCGATATCACTTTTTACTTTTTTAACCTCGGTTTTATTTAATGAAGAGTTTAGTACGTGAGCAATTCCTTCTTCCGAAGAAAGCGAACGCAACGCATCAACTTGATTTTTCATTAAAGCTATTAAAGGCGAAACTACAATGGCCGTGCCTTCTTCTATTAACGCGGGAAGTTGATAACATAGGGATTTACCACCTCCAGTAGGCATAATAACAAAGGTGTTATTGCCACCAAGGATACTTTTAACAACTTCCTCTTGAAGTCCTTTAAAAGCACTGAATCCAAAATATCTTTTAAGTGCTGCGTATAATTCGGTATCGGTCACGCTGCTATTTAAATTTTAATTAGTAATAAAAGGAAGTAAAATTAAATTGCCATAACACAGGAACAATTGTAATTTTGCAACCAACAATGTAAAACGTATCTTTAAACAGATGTTTAAGCCAGTTAGTGCATTTTGCATTTTCAATATACTAAATTCTGAAACAGTTTCAAACATTCAAAAGCTTAAAATTTGAACAAAGAA